>Ga0209634_1000756_pt1 | contig 24610 bp, 23 predicted proteins | sample LinPmetageLP40_FD_184043 | JGI IMG/M metagenome (GOLD analysis project Ga0209634, IMG submission 184043) | Marine viral communities from the Pacific Ocean - LP-40 (SPAdes) (version 2) | ecosystem: Environmental > Aquatic > Marine > Oceanic | place: Pacific Ocean | collected 2010-08-26 | reverse complement strand
TTCGCGCACCACCAGCAGGTCGATGCTGCGCGCGACTTCGGGCTTGAGCGAGGACAGGTGTTCGAGCCCCGGGAAGCCGGCCGCTGGCCGCAGGTTGGCGAACAGCCCCAGCTCGCTGCGCAGGCCGAGAATCGCCTGTTCGGGGCGCAGTTCGCGCGGCAGATCGTCGCAGGAAAAATCGCCCACCGCGCCGAACAGCACCGCATCGGCGGCTCGCGCCATATCCAGCGTTTCGGGCGGCAACGGGTGCCCGTGGCGGCGATAGGCGGCGGCGCCGACATCGCCCTCGAACAGCGTCAGCCCGGGCAGGTCCAGCGTTTCGAGCACGCGGCGCGCCTGCGCGATGACTTCGGGGCCGATGCCGTCGCCGGCGAATAGTGCGATTTTCATCCATCATCCAGTCATTGCGAGCGAAGCGAAGCAATCCAGTCCCGAGATGGCTGGATTGCCGCGTCGCCTTCGGCTCCTCGCAATGACTGACTCAGGAAACCATCCGTGCCAGCCGCTGCCTGAGGAGTTGCCGTGCAGCTAGGACGTCGGCGCGGGTGTCGGCAAGCAGGTAGCGCGCGATCAGCGCTTCCTGCCGGTCGAGAATTTCCAAGGCCTGCCCAAGGTCGGCTATCGCGGGCCGCTGGCCGCCATAGCCCAGCTCGCGCAGCAGCAGCGCCTCATAGACCGCCAGCGCCTCGACCCACTGCCGCGCGCTATCGGACGAACAGATTGCATCGAGCAGTCCGCCAAGCGCGGAATGGAGCGTGGGATAGGGATTGCGCTCGGGCAGCGCGCTCGCAGTGAGCGCGGTCACCCAGTTGATCGCCGCAGCGGCAAGCGGCTCGCCCAGCCACGGCCCGCGGCTGGTGACCAGTTCGAGCCGCGCGAAGGGCAGCTGGCTGTCCGACCTGGCGCGGATTTCGGCCTGCACGATATTGCCCGGGATCACCACCGGGCGCAGCTGCCGCCCGCGCCCGCCCGCGACATAAGCGGCGACCATGCCGTGCTGCTCGGTCAGCATGCGCGCGATGACCGCGGTTTCGCCATGCGCACGCGCGGCAAGCAGGATGGCGGGAGCGGAAAGCTGCATGGGGCGGCCTTAGCCGCTCGCATCGATCCTGCGAAGACGGCGGATTCGACTTGTGGGGCGGCGTATTGCGGGCTGCGACATCAGCTGGGCCCCTGCCTTCGCAGGGGCGACGGAGATATCTCAGGTGGTCTGTCGCCCCTGCGCAGGCAGGGGCCTAGATAAGATCAGCGAAATTGCACCATCACAGGATCGTCTCGAACAGGTCGTTCCAGTCGGGATTGTCGCGCCGGATCAGCCTGAGCTTCCATTGCCGCTTCCACCGCTTCATCGCCTTCTCGCGCGCGATCGCGTCATGGATATCCTCATACTGCTCGGCATAGACCAAGCGCGTGAGGCCATGCTTGCGGCAGAATTCGGACCCCTGCCCTTCGCGATGCGCATGGATGCGCGCGGCTATCTCGGCGGTGACCCCGATGTAGAGCGTGCCGTGCGGGCTGTTGGTCATGATATAGACCCAGCCGCCCGGCATCGTTCAGACTGCGAACCGAGAAGTCAGCTGGGCCCCTGCCTTCGCAGGGGCGACGAGAGTAGATTGGGCGATTTGTCCCATGATGGCGACTATAATCCCAACCGTCGCCCCTGCGAAGGCAGGGGCCTAGATAAGGTCTCTGCCCGCAGACCGCCAAGCGGCCAAAGCCTACTTGATCCGGGCTTCGAGCGCTTCGACGCGGGCTTTGAGGTCTTCCGCCTCGGCGCGGGCCTTACTGGCCATGGTCTTCACCGCGTCGAATTCCTCGCGGCTGACGAAATCCATCCCGCCGAAACTTTCCTTGGCGCGTTCGCGCGCGGCGTCGCGCGCCTCGCGGCCCATGCCGGCCAGCGTGCCGGCTGCCGAATTGGCGAGTTTGACGAAATCGGCGATCAGGGGATTCTGGCTCTGCATAGGGTTCAGATGGGACGGGATGGGGTTTTTGTCTAGCCTCAAGCGCCGGCGGCCGCATTCGCGGCCTTAGGCTATCCTCGCTCATGCGACCTGACGGTCGCATCGCTGCGGGCGCGCGGTCGCGCTTGCCATCCGCTGGTCGCGGACGGGACCAGCGCTACTCCAGCATGGTGGCGTTGGTATCCGAGCCGTAGGCGAGGCAAGGCCGACTGGCCGCCCGCAGGGGCCCGGAGCGAAGCGGAGGAACAGCCCCGAGGACGAAGCCGTGGATGCGGGTTCGAAAATCAAAGACTCCCCCCTAAATCCGCACCCGCTCGACCGCGCCCTCGGCATACCCGCCATCGGCATCGGGGTTGAGCTGGAGGAACTGGTAATTCAGCGCGGTGGCGAAGCAGACCCAGGCGAGATAGGGCAGCAGCAGCAGCGCGGCGAGCCGGCGGACGCGCCAGAACAGCGCGATTACCACCAGCAGCGTCACCACGATCGCGCCGAGCAGCATCAGCGCGCCCGAGATCTGCTGCGCGCCGAAGAACACGTAGCTCCACGACAGGTTGAGCGCGAAATGCACCGCGAAGACCCACAGCGCGGCGGTCCGTCCGCGCGCGCCCCAGGCCGAGGCCACGATCGCCACCGACAGGCCGATCATGACATAGAGGATCGTCCACACGATCCCGAACCATTTGGGCTCGGGATAGATGCCCGGTTTCTCCAGCTGCTGGAACCACGCGGTGTCGGGCCCGCCCAGCTGGCCGGCGACGAAGCCGAGCAGCACACAGAGCGGGACGGTGAACAGCGCCCAGCGAATGAAACTTGCGCGCAATTGCCCGCGCGACGCCAACATGTTCATGTAATTTTCCCGTCAACGATTCGTTTCATGCGTCTTTTGCCGAGCGCGGTGCGGGCTGGCAATGCGGCGGTGGGTTCAGGGCTTCACGATACCCTTGGCAAACAGGCTGCGGACCGTGTCCTCGATGGTCTGTTCGGCGGGGATGAAGGTATAGCCGAGCACCTGTTCGGTATGCTTGCCCGAGACGTCGCGGACATTGCCGAGCTCGCCCTTGATCTGCTTCATTTCGTCCATGAACAGCGCGAGCAGCCGGACCAGCCAGTTGGGCATCGGGCGGCTGGGCACCTTCTTCGCATGTTCGGGCACGCGCGCGCGGACCACATCGGCCATTTCGCGCAGCCAGAGGAATTTCTCCGAGGTCGGGAAACGCTCGCCGCGGACCTTTTCGGCGGGCGCCTCGAGCGCGCGGACATGCGCCTCGGCGACATCGCGGACATCGGTCACGCAGATGCCCATATTGGGGATCAGCGGGATCGAGCCGTCGATGATCTTCTTCACCAGCTCGACGCTGGTCGACATGTCGACGTCATAGACCGGGCCGAACACCGCCACCGGGTTGATCGAGCAGAACACCATGGTCGGCGCCTTGGTCGCGACCCAGTCGCGCGCGGCGCGTTCGGCCACGGTCTTGCTCTCGATATAGGGCGGCACGCCCGCGGTGAGATTGGTCCAGTCGAGATGGGTGAAATGGTCCTTTTCCGGCTGGCCATAAGCGATCGCCGCGGCGCTGCTGGTCTGGACGAAGCGCTTGATCCCCGCCTTGTCGGCAAATTCGAGCGCGCGCAGCGTTCCTTCGCGCGCGGGCACCACCAGCTCGTCCTTGTCGCTGGGCACGGCGAGCGGGAATGGCGAGGCGACATGCGCCACCGCGTCGCAGCCGGCATTGGCTTCGGCCCAGCCCGCATCGCTCATCAGATCGGCCTCGAACACCGCCAGCCGATCGCCGGCTTCGCTCCAGCGCGCACGCAGTCTCGGCTCGCTCTTGCCCTTGTCGCGGACAGTGGTGTGGACACTGTGCCCCCTGGCCAGCAGCTGGTCGATTACCTCGCCGCCGATATAGCCCGTGCCCCCGGTTACCAATATTGTCATTGCCATCTGTCTGCCCCCCGCATCATTTGGTAAGCGGAGAGTTAGGCAGAATGGTTGCAAGGGGCAACGCAGTTGCGATGAAACAGGTCGATTACCTCGTGATCGGGGCGGGAATAGCCGGTCTGTCGGCAGCCGCGCGGGTGGCGCGGCATGGGGAAACGCTGGTGTGCGAGGCGGAAGACGCGCCGGGGGTGCATTCCTCGGGCCGCAGCGCTGCCTTTGCGCATTTCGACATGGATGCCTGGCTCGTCCGCGCGCTGACCGCCGCCAGCATCGCGCTGTTCGAAGCGCCGGGCGCGCAGCCGCACCCCGCGCTGTTCGTGGCGCTGGCGGGGCAGGAGGAAGCGCTCGACCGGCTGGAGGCGAATTACCGCGAATGGGCGCCGCATGTCCGGCGGCTGTCGGTAGCCGCGGCACAGGAGCATGTGCCCGTGCTGCGCGAGGGCGACGGCGGGATTGTCGGCGCGCTGCTCGACCTGCAGGCGCGCAAGCTTGACGCGCATGCAATGCTGGAGGCGCATCGCAAGGCGCTGCTCGCCGCGGGCGGATCGATCGCGGCCAAGGCGCCGGTGACCGCGCTGCGCCATGAGGGCGAACGCTGGATCGTCGATACGCCGGGGGCAAGCTATGCCGCGGGGGTGGTGGTCAATGCCGCGGGGGCGTGGGCCGATACGGTCGCGCAGATGGGCGGCATCGCCGCGCTCGGCATCACCCCGCTGCGGCGCACGGTCATCACCTTCGATGTGCCGGTCGACGTCACCGGCTGGCCCTTCACCAAGACCGTCGGCCCGGGCTTCTATATCGAACCCGAAGGCAGCGGCCGCCTGCTCGCCAGCCCGATGGACGAAGGCGAAAGCGCGCCCTGCGACGCGCAGCCCGAGGAAGAAGACGTCGCGCTGGCCGCCTGGCGGGTGGAGGAAGCGACCACGCTCACCGTTTCGCGGCTGGCGAGCAAATGGGCGGGCCTGCGCAGCTTCGCGCCCGACCGGCTGCCGGTGGCGGGTTTCGACCCGTCCGCGAGGGGCTTCTTCTGGCTGGCGGGACAAGGCGGCTTCGGCCTGCAGACCTCGCCCGCGATGGCGCTGGCGGTAGAGGCGCTGGTGGCGGGCAGCGCATGGCCCGAGGAACTGCACGCGGTGGGCGTGACGCCCCAAATGCTGGCGGCGGAGCGGCTCCGCGCGCGCGCTGGCTAACGGCCGCTGGCAGGTGCCGGATTACCCGCGCCTCACCGGCTGGCGGTCAGGTAGTCCATCACGAGGTCCCACGAGCCGAAGCCGAGGAAAATCCGCCCCGCCATCATCGACATCAGCAGGATCAGCAGCACCACCCACACCAGCATGATCCCGCTGGTCATCCGCCAGCTGGTCGGCGGCAGGCCCTGGATCAAGAACATCGCGATCCCCGCTACATTGACGCAGACGAGGTTGACGGTGAACAGGAACAGCGCATTGGCGCCCGCTTCGGGAATGCCCGCCCCGGTATAGATGCCCGCCGCGGTCAGGGGCGGAACCAGCGCGACGGCGATCATCACCCCGACCAGCGCGAGCGAGGCGCCGCGACTGAAAGCCAGCACGCCCGCGGCGCCGCAGGCCAGCGCGAGCGCGATATCGGCGGGCTGGACCAGCGTGCGGTTCTTCAGTTCGGGGACCAGCGGGTCGATTGCCACCGTCATGCCGAGGACGACACCCGCCAGCACCGCGAGGACGCAGCCGATGGCGAGCGTCGCGGCCGCCTGCCGGCCCAGCTTCCCATTGCCGACCGTCGCCGCCAGCGCCAGCCCCATCGTCGGCCCGAGCAGCGGCGCGATAATCATCGCGCCGATGACCACTGCGGTCTGCCCGCTGCGCATCCCCAGGCCGGCGATGATCGCCGACAGCGTCACCGTCAGCAAATAGGCGGGCCCGGGGTGCAGGCTTTCCTCGATGTCGTCGTAGAGTTCGTCGGTGCTGAGCCGGTCGCGGCTGAAGAACCGCTCGATCCGCGTCGGGGTCGGCAGGTCGGCCGACAGCGGCAATTCGGTGACCGGCGTTTCTTCGACCACCGGAAGGACCGCCTGCAGCTCGGACACCAGCGCGGAGAATTGCGGCAGGTCTCCGAAGGCCTCGCCCAGATCGGCGAGCAGGCGTTCGGTATAGCGTTGCTGGACGATGCAGGTGTATTTTTCCTGCGCCCCGGGCACGGTTTCCCGCCAGAACCGGCGCGTGTGGCGACCGAGGATGGTCTCCAGATCGCGGACCCGGTCTTCGGGCAGGTAGATCTGGACGAGCCTGGCCGGCATTCAGTTCATCCGATCACGCCGCGCGCGGATCAATAGCCACCCGGCGGATCGCTGGCGGGGAAGCTTTCGTCGAGATCCTCGTCGGTCTCGGTCCATTCGCGCGCGTCCGGATCGCGCATTGCGCCGGGACCGGCATCGCGCACGTCGGTATGGAAATTATGCGGCTGGTCTTCCGCAAAGGCGGCATTGCGGGATGCGTCCTTGCGCTTGAACAGCGAGTATCCGGCAAGCCCTGCGAGCCCGAGTGCCACCATCTTCCCGATCACCGAACTTCTCCTGTCATGCGTTTAGTTCTGCGGCGCGCCGTGCACATGGACATCGTGACCCGAATGCTTCGTCAGGATGTCGACCGCGCGTTGTTCGTCGCCGCTGTCCCAGGTGCGCACCCAGAGCAGCAGCCCGCCATGTTCAAGCTGGTTCTGCAGGTTTTCGGCGTGCCGGTCACCCACCAATTTCGCCAGACCGGCGCCCAGCGCGCCGCCGGCCCCGCCCGCAACCGCTGCGCCCACGATCACTGCGAGCAGCGAGCCGCCCGATGCCACGATGGCACCGATCGCGGTCGCCGCCGCGATATAGAGCGGCGTGGCGATCAACGCCCCCTGCGCGTCGCCGATCGATTCCTTGGGGATATAGATCGCGCGCGGCACGGCGGGATCGTCCTCCAGCTCGGCGACCTTGTGATAGCGGTGGCCAAGCTGCTTCTCGACCGTCTTCTCGGTCGCCAGCAGGCTGATCTCCGCACGGTCGAAACCTGAACTGAGCAGCTCGTCGATCGCTTCCTCGAGCTCCTTGCTCGCATCGAAATAGGCGACGGCCTCGCGGATGTGAAAGGCATCGGGCGTGCTGGTCATAGGCTGTGCTCCTGCGATCGGGCTATGCGCCTGCGCGGCTGCGGCGCGGGGCAGCGTATCACTCGGTGGTGCCGCCGTCCCATTCCTCGTCGTGGTGGCGCGCCTCGGCATCGGCCTTGGTCGCGTGGATCACGCCGTCCATATGCTCGGGCGGGCCGTAAACGGTATAGAGGCGCAGCGGTTCGCTGCCGGTGTTGCGGACATTGTGCCGCGCGCCGGCCGGCACGATCACCGCGAAATCATCCTCGACCGGGTTCTCCACCCCGTCGATATCGACCACGCCCTTGCCTTCCTCGAAGCGGAAGAACTGGTCGCGGTCCTCATGGACCTCCTCGCCGATATCGCAGCCCGGCGGCAGCGTCATCACCACGAGTTGCAGGTGCTTGCCGGTGTAGAGAACCTGGCGGAAATTGTCGTTCTCGACAGTCCGCTGCTCGATATTGTCGCAATAACCCTTCACGCAAGTTCCCCTTGTCACCCGCCGCTGAACCGCGCCACGCTAGGCCGGGAACGCCGTAGGCGCAATCCGGGTCGCTGGGCATTGCGGCAAACGGCACGGCCCGTCTCAGGGTTGCGAGGCGTGGATCCGATTGGCTTCGTAGGCTTCGACCTCGAGCGGCATGTTTTCGTGCCCGTGAGCGATGAGTTGCTTCATGTATTTTTCCACGAAGGCTCCGAAACTCGCATTGCGCTCGATCTGCTGCACATGGACCAGTTCGTGGGCGAGCAGCGGCCATGTCAGGTCGAAACCGTTGCGCACCCAGATGGTATAACCGAACGCCTGCGCGTTATTGGTGATACCCGGCCCGACAAACCCCAGCTCCTCGCCGATCTTGCGCATTTGCGGATCTTCCGATGGAAAGGGTATTTCGTCGACGTATACCAACCGCACTTTTTCCGGATGCTCGATCCCGATCCGGGTGGCCAGCTCGACCTGCGCCGGCGTCAGCGCGATGCCGCGCGCCTGCCCCTCGATTTCGATGGTTCTCACCCATTCGACATAATTCGCGAGGAAGGTCGCGTATGGGCTGCTGGCTTCACCCGCGGCCGGGCGATTGGCTTCAATGTCCTGGCCCGCCTCGGCAGCATTCGCAGGGCCGGCAAGGGCAGCGCAGGCCGAGGCCGCTGCGGCCAGCGCAGCCGTTTTCAGCGTCCGCGACCGAAAGGTGGCGGTAATCGAGCGAAAATTCTTCATGGTATGGTCCCTGACAAGCCTTTCAACGGGGCCTAGCCGGGCGCTCCAGACCTGTCTTGAACGTCATTGCTCACGATAGCGGGCAGGCGAGATTCCGACCATGCTCTGGAACTGGCGCGTGAGATGGCTCTGGTCGGCGAAACCCAGATCGGATGCAACATCGGCCAGGGGCGCACCCGCCAGCACCATTTCCTTGGCCGCATGGATGCGCCGCTGCGTGCGGTAGGCAAGCGGACTGAGGCCGTGCGCGCGCGTGAAACTCCGCGCCAGATTGTACTTGGTCACACCCGCGGCATCGGCCAGTTCATCGAGACCGAAATTCTCGTCATAGCGCGCGTCGATATACCCCTTCGCCCGGCGAACTGCCTCCGGTAGCCGGTCGTCTCGATCCGGTTCGACAGCTGCGGCGAACGCGATACCGACTATTTCCGCAAGCGCGGTGTCTTCTTCCAGCCTGTCGCCGGTCCCCGCTTCGAACCAGCGGTGCAACTCCAGCAGCCGCTGGGCGCACACGGGGTCGCAGCGCACCGGCGCCGGAAAGCGCAGGTCCGAGCGGCCGACATAGGACCGTGCCACGTCTGCGCGAATGTAGAATACCCGATAGCGCAAGGTCGCGTCTCCGAGTGTGGCATTGGCATGCGCCGTGCCCGCATCGATAGTGATCATGTCGCCTTCACCGACCACATACGAGGCGCCATCGATGGTCAGTGTTTCGCCGCCGCTTTCGACCACGCCCACCACATACTGGTCGTGCATGTGCACGGGAAAGCTGCGGTTGCGATAAGCCACCGACACAAGCTCGATGTCGACGTGCTTGGGACGCGTAAAGCTGGCGGATGACGGGTGTTCCATCGTACCGGCCTAAGCACCGGGCCGAGCGCTTCGCAATGCGCAGCTGTCGACTCTTCCCCGCCGCTCGGGCGTTGGGGCCGATGACGGCGCCCTAGCGCATCAGCACCAGTTCCTCCGCCATCGTCGGGTGGATCGCGGTGGTGGCGTCGAAGTCTTCCTTGGTCAGCCCCGCCTTCACCGCGATCGCGGCGGCCTGCATCATCTCGGGAGCTTCGGGGGCGATCATGTGGATGCCGACGATGCGCCCGCTGTCGCCGTCGCAGATCATCTTGATCAGGCTGCGTTCGTTGCGCCCGGCGAGCACGTTCTTCATCGGGCGGAAATCCGACAGATAGACCTTCACGCTGCCGAGCTGGTTCTTGGCCTCGCCCTCGGTCATGCCGACCGCGGCGATCGGCGGGTGGCTGAACACGGCGCTGGGGATGCAGCTGTGGTCGACCGCCACTGGCTCGCCATCGCCGAACACGCTGTCGGCAAAGGCCTGTCCTTCGCGGATCGCGACCGGGGTCAGCTGCACGCGGTCGGTCACGTCGCCGACGGCATAGATGTGGTCGACATTGGTCTTGCTGAAGCGGTCGACCTTGACCTCGCCGCCCTCGCCCAATTCGACGCCCGCATTCTCCAGCCCCAGCCCCTCGGTGTTGGGAATGCGCCCGACGGCGAACAGCACCAGATCGGCCTTTTCCTCGTCGCAATCGGACATTTTCACGAAATAGCCGCCTTCCGAACACGGCTTGATGTATTCGAAGGTGGTGTTGAAGCGGAACTGGATGCCCTTCATCGTCGAGATCTGCAGCAGCCGGTCGCGCACCGCCTCGTCATAGCTGCGCAGCAGCCGGTCGCCGCGATTGACGATGTGAACTTCGCTGCCGAACTCGTTGAAGATGCCGGCGAATTCATTGGCGATATAGCCGCCGCCCGCGATGATGATCTTCTTGGGCAGTTCGTCGAGATGGAACGCCTCGTTCGAGCTGATCGCATGTTCGGCGCCCTGGCATTCGGGCATGCGCGGGCGCGCGCCGGTGGCGATCAGGATGGTTTTCGCGGTCACGACCTTGCCGCTCGCCAGCGTGATTTCATGCGGGCCGGTGATCTCGGCGCGTTCCTTGAAGATCGTCACCTCGTGACTTTCGAGCGTGTTGGTATAGGCGCCCTCGATCCGCTTGACGTCATTGAGCACATTGTCGCGCAGCGTGATCCAGTCGAAGGTCGCGTTCTCGGTCGACCAGCCGAAATTGCGCGCGTCCTTCAGGTCTTCGGCGAAATGCGCGCCATAGACGAGCATCTTCTTGGGCACGCAGCCGCGGATGACGCAGGTCCCGCCGACACGGTGTTCCTCGGCCACGGCGACCTTGGCGCCATGCGCCGCCGCCACGCGGCTGGCGCGCACGCCGCCCGAGCCTGCGCCGATGGTGAAGAGGTCGAAATCATACTCGCCGCTGGTGCCTGCCGCCAAAACCTGTCTCCGTTGTGAATGCGCGCCGCACTTGGGGCCTGCCTTCGCGCGGCACAAGGGGCAAGCGGGAACCACGCCCCCCGCCGGCCCATTGAAGGGCCAGTCCCTGGGAGGGGATGCTGCACCTGTCCGCAGCCATCCAACGGGAGACCGCATGACCGATACGCTTGCCGATTACGCCGCCCGCGGCACGGCGATCCTGCCGCAACCATGGAATTTGGTGGCGCTGGCCGTGGCCGCGACGTTGGCCGCGCTGCTGCTGCACTGGGTGGTGTTCCGCCTGCTGCGCCGCGTGGTGGGGCGCACGCGGAGCGAAGCGGACGAGATGCTGGTGCGGCGGCTCGCCATGCCCACGCGCTTTGCGCTGGTGGCGCTGGCACTGGTGCTGACCGCGCGCGAGATTCCCGCCTTCGAGACGGTGTGGGAACGCGTCGCCGGTTTCGTCATGCCCGCGGTGATCGGGTGGATCGCGCTGGCGATATTGCAGGCGCTGATCGAGGCGATGAAGCTGCGCGCGGACATCTCGGTCGAGGACAATCTCGCGGCGCGGCGTCAGCGGACCAAGCTGACCATGCTGAGCCGCATCGCGACCTTCATCATCATTTTCGTGACCGTGGGGCTGGTGCTGCTGTCGATCCCCGGCGTGCGCGATATCGGGGTGACACTGGTCGCCTCGGCGGGGCTGGCCGGCCTCGCGGTGGGCGCGGCCGCGCAGCCCGCGCTCAAATCGCTGATCGCGGGCGTGCAGATGGCGCTGACCGAGCCGATCAATATCGACGACGTGGTGATCGTCGAGGGCGAATGGGGGCGGATCGAGGACATCCGCACGACCTATGTCGTGGTCAAAATCTGGGACGAGCGGCGGTTGATCGTGCCGACCACGCGGTTCCTGGAAGGCGCGTTCGAGAACTGGACCAAAAAGACCGCGCAATTGCTGGGTTCGGTGATGCTCTATCTCGACCCGGCGACCCGGATCGGCCCGATCCGCGCCGAATTCGAACGCCAGATCGCGGACAATCCGCGCTGGGACGGCCGCGTGCAGGTGGTGCAGGTGACCGACACGAAGCGCGATGCAATCGAGGTGCGGCTGCTGATGAGCGCAAAGGATTCGCCCACGCTGTTCGACTTGCGCTGCGACATCCGCGAAGGGATGCTCGAATGGCTGGCCGACCACCAGCCCGCAGCCTTCGCGCGGCTGCGGCTGATGAACGAGGAAGCGGAGCCGGAAACGACCGGCCCCGCCCCTGATAGTTAGGCGCGCGCGGCGCTGCTGCGCCGGCGATTGCGGCTGCGCCCGCCACCGGGCTTGCCGGCACCGGCATTGCCGCCGCCACCCGGGCCGCCAGCGCCGCTGGGACGGCCCTTGCGGGCGGGATGCTTGTCCTTGGGCTTGGCCCGCTTCGCCGCGTCGCCGGTGGGGCGAACCTTGGGCTTGGCCATGCGCTGGCCGGGGGCCGCGCGCTTGGTCGGGCCGACGCCTTCGACCACGGCGCGGAAATTGTCCGGCAGCGGCAGGCGTTCGAACTCGGCATCGGTCTTCTTGCGGATATCCTTGAGGTAATCGCGCTCGTCCTCGGCGCAGAAGGCGATCGCGATGCCATCCTTGCCCGCGCGCGCGGTCCGGCCGATACGGTGGACGTATTGCTCGGGCACGTTGGGCAGTTCGTAATTGATCACATGACTCACGCCGGGGATGTCGATCCCGCGCGCGGCGACATCGGTCGCGATCAGGATAGGCGTCTTGGCGCGCTTGAACTCGTCGAGCGCGCGTTCGCGCTGCGGCTGGCTCTTGTTGCCGTGGATGGCGTTGGCGGGGATGCCGACCTGCGCCAGCTTCTTCACCACGCGGTCGCAGCCATGCTTGGTGCGCGCGAAGATCAGCACGCGTTCGAACTTGCCCGGCACCTGATGGCGTTCGGACAGCATCATTTCGAGCAGCGTCTGCTTTTCGTCCTGCTGGACCATGAAGAGATACTGGTCGATGCGTTCCGCAGTGGTGCTTTCGGGCGTCACCGAGACCTTGACCGGATTGCGGCAATATTTGCCGACCAGTTCCTGGATCTGCTTGGGCATGGTGGCGCTGAAGAACAGCGTCTGGCGGTCTTCGGGGACCAGCTGGCTGATCCGGCGCAGCGCGTGGATGAAGCCGAGGTCGAGCATCTGGTCGGCTTCGTCGAGCACCAGCACTTCGACCTTGTCGAGCGTGAAGGCCTTCTGGTCGATCAGATCGAGCAGGCGGCCAGGCGTGGCGACGAGGATGTCGGTGCCGCGGTGGAGCTTGTTGCGGTCCTTGTTGACCGAGGTGCCGCCGACGATCGAATGGACCTTGAGACCCGCCAGCTGGCCGTAATCCTTGGCGCTCTGGGCGATCTGGCCGGCCAGTTCGCGTGTCGGTGCAAGCACCAGCATGCGGCAGGACTTGAACGGCGTCTGATTGTCGGCGTTGCGCAGCCGGTCGATGCTGGGCAGCATGAAGGCGGCGGTCTTGCCGGTGCCGGTCTGCGCGATACCCATCAGGTCGCGCCCTTCGAGAACGGGCGGGATCGCCCCTTCCTGGATCGGCGTGGGAGTGGAATAGCCCTTGAGGTCAAGCGCCTGAAGGACGGGCTGCGACAGCCCAAGATCGGAAAACTGTGTCATGAAAACTCGCATTTATGATGCGGCGCGCGCAGACTTCCATCGCGGAATCCGGGCGCGTTCGCGGGGTTGAATAACCACCCGCGTGAATAGGGAAGTCTGGAAAAAGGAACCGAGGCGCGGCCGGGGCGATCGCTGTAAGCCGATCGCCGCTTCACGCTGGCTAGCGCGCTTCGATGGGGCGGCATGTGGGGCATGGCGCGCGATAAGTCAATGCCGCAGTGCAGCATGGGCCGCGCCGCGCGGCGGGATCAGCTGGTGCGCGCGTGCTCCATCAGCCGTTCGACCACGCGGTCGGCAGGGGTTGGCTTGGCCACCACCGGCGCGTCGATCGCCCGCAGCAGCTCGCCCGACCGGTCGAGATCGCCGGTGTTGAGGATAAACGGAATCGCGCGCTCCTTCAGCACGAGCGCGATCTGCTCGCAGGTCTCGCCGCCGCCCAGATTGACGTCGAGCACCGCGCCGTCGATCGCCTGTTCGGCCAGGGCCGTGCTGGCTTCGGCGCAGGTGACCGCGGTGACCGCCGCGATGGCGCAGTCTTCGAATGCCATCGACAGATCCATCGCGATCAGCGGTTCGTCCTCGAGGATCAGGACGCGGTTCATCGGCCACCGCCGGCACTGGCGCGGCCGATGGGGAGCGCAATTTCCACGCGCAGCCCCTCGCGGTCCCAATGCCGTTCGATCACCCCGCGCGAATGCCGCAGCAGGCTTTCGGAAATATCGAAGCCGGTCCCGGTGGAGCCATCGGGCGGCGCGCTCACTTCGGGCCCGCCGCGTTCGGTCCAGGTGAGGATGACCGAATTGCGTCCATGCTTGTCTTCCTCGTGGAGCCATTCGACCGCGACGGTGCCGACGTCGTTCGACAGCGCGCCATATTTGATCGCATTGGTGGCCAGTTCGTGCAGCGTCAGCCCGATCGCCGAGATTGCATTGGGTTCGGTGCGCAAGCCATTGCCGTTGAAGACAAACCGCTCGCCTTCGGGATCATAGGGCTTGAGCACCGAGCGCACTGCCTGGCCGATCTCCATCGTGCCGAAGAAGGCATCGTCGAGCGTGGGTTCGTACGAGCGGCCGAGCGCCTGCACCCGGTCGTTGACCTTGCGCGCGACATCGCGCGCACCCATCGACCGCCCGGTGATGTTCACGATCGCGCCGATCACCGCAAAGACGTTCTTGAGCCGGTGCGACACTTCGCGCGCCATCGCCTTGGCGTGGCGTTCCTCGGACTTGGCGAGATGGATGTCGCTGACATCCCACTGGCTGCCGAAGAAATATTTGAGCTTGCCTTCGGCGTCGTAGATCGGGCCGAGATGCAGCGCGTTCCAGAAGCTGGAGCCGTCCTTGCGGTAATTGCGTATCTCGACAACGATGACCTCCTCGTCGCGGATCGCCTGGCGGATCTTGGCGACCTGCTCCTGGTCGGTCCGCGCGCCCTGGAGGAACCGGCAGTTGCGACCGACGACTTCGTCCGCGCTATATCCGGTGAGCCGTTCGAAGGCGCGGTTGCAGAACACGATCGGGTGGTCGGGCAGCGTCGGGTCGGACAGGCAGACCGCCATGCGCGTCTGCGCCATCGCCTGCTCGAACAGCAGGCCCGAGGCGCCGTCGAAGGAATCGGGCGTATCGAATTCGGCGCTGGGCGTGCCAAGCGCCTGGCTCAGGGGGTGCGACGGAATTTCCGACATCCGGTGGGTCTCATACGACTTCTAGCGACGTGCCGCCTCTGCGTGAGCGGTTACCAGCATCAAAACTCCGGATGCCGCGAAGTTCCCGAATTGCGTGGGTTGCGGCCTCAGTCGGAAGCCAATCCCGCCGCTGCCAGCAGCCCTTCGGTGCTCGCGTCAAATTGCTCGCCGCCCTGTTCGATTGCCTTGGCCATCTGCTTGCCCAGTTCGACCCCGAACTGGTCGAAGGGGTTGATGCCCATCAGCACCGCGCTGGCGAAGACGCGGTGCTCGTGGAAGGCGATCAGCGCGCCCAGTGCGGCGGCGTCGAGGTCGTCGCACAGGATCGTCGCGCTGGGGCGGTCGCCGGGATAGTTGCGCGCGGGGTCCGCGCCCTGCTTGCCTGCCATCAGCGCCGCGCCTTGCGCAAAGCAGTTCATCAGCAGGATGCGGTGGTGCGCGGGGTCGAGCTCGTCGCCCGGCGCGATGCTGGCGATGAAATCGACCGGCACCAGATGCGTGCCCTGGTGGAGCAGCTGGAACACCGCATGCTGCGCATCGGTGCCCACCCCGCCCCAGGTGATCGGCGCGGTCGGGCCATCGACCGGCTGCATGTCGGCGGTGACGCGCTTGCCGTTCGATTCCATTTCGAGCTGCTGGAGGTAATCGGGGAACAGGCCGAGGCGTTCGTCATAGGCGAACACGGCGCGGGTCTGGCAGCCGCGCACGCGGGTGTAATAGAGATCGGCGAAGGCCGCGCGCAGGACGAGGTTGGCCGCGCCGTCGGTGTCGCGGAAATGTTCGTCCACCGCCTTGGCGCCCGCGAGCATGGCGCGGAAATCGTCCATCCCCACCGCCATCGCGATCGGAAAGCCGATCGAGGACCAGATCGAGTAACGCCCGCCGACGCTTTCCTGGAACGGCAGGATGCGTGTTTCGTCAACGCCCCATTCGACCGCGCCTTCGGGATTGGCGGTCAGCGCGATCACGCGCCCGCCGGGATCGGAGACGCCATTGTCGCCCAGCCATTTGAGCGCGCTGGCGGCATTGGTCATCGTCTCGATCGTGGTGAAGGTCTTGCTGGCCACCGCGATCAGCGTCTTGGCCGGATCGCACTTCGCAAAGGCTGCCTCGAGCGCGACGCCGTCGATGTTGGACACGACATGGACATCGCAATAGCTGAGGTCACGGCCGAGCGCGTCGACCCCCAGCGCGGGGCCGAGCGCGCTGCCGCCGATACCGATGTGGATCAGGTGCTCGATCTCGCCCAGCGCGCCCTGGTGGATCGCCTCCACCAGCATGCCCATGCGGTCGATCAGCGCCATCGCTTCCTCGACCTTGGCGCCTTCGCCCGTGCCGCGCAAAGTCGCGTGGTCGGCGGCGCGGCCTTCGGTCGGATTGACCACTTCACCGGCGAACAGCCTGGCACGCTTGCCGGCGAAGTCCATCGCCTCGGCGAGCTGTTCGAAGCGCGCGATCACCGCGCGGTCGAGATGCGTCTTCGACCAGTCGAACAGGATCCCGCCTTCATCGAGCGCGATCCGGCCCGAGAGCATGGCGACGCGGTCGGCGCCGCCCGGCTCGTCCGCGCCTTCGCCGCCGTCGCGAACGGCGCTGAACAATTCGCCCAGCGTCGGGCGCGGGAGCGCGGCAAGCTGGTCCCAGATATCGGCAGCAGAGGTCATGGTGCAAAAATCCTTTCGTGTCCGCAGGTGCGCGACTAGGGAACTCCGCGATGATTGAGAAGCCCGCATGACAGACCGCGCCCTGGATCCGCATTCGCCCCCGACCAGTTCGAGCGAACCGAAAGACAAGGAGACGCTCGGCAGCTTCCTGTGGTTCGTCACCAAGCTGGTGCTCGTGGTGCTGATCTTCCGCAGCTTCATCTTCTCGCCCTTCACCATTCCCAGCGAGAGCATGCTGCCCAACCTGCGCAATGGCGATTACCTCGTCGCGGCGAAGTGGCCCTATGGGTTTTCGAAATATTCGCTCCCCGGCGAACCCGACCTGTTCGAGGGGCGGTTCTTCGCCAGCCTGCCCGAACGCGGCGATGTGGCGATCTTCAAGCACCCGGTAACGGGGGTGGATTACGTCAAGCGCGTGATCGGCCTGCCCGGCGATACGGTGGCGGTGCAGGACGGCGTGGTCATCCTCAACGGCACCCCGCTGCCCAAGGAGGATGCCGGCGCGGCCGATATCCCGATGAGCGCCAACACCGGTTGCCGACGCGATGGGGGCGTGGTGATGGACGGGACGATTTGCCGCTATCGCCAGTTCCGCGAGACATTGCCTTCGGGCCGCAGCTATCTGACGGTCGATTTCGGCAATGTCGGCGCGCGCCTGCTGACCGACGAGACCGGCCAGATCGCGACCGATGCGCGCGGCAATCCGCTGCGCGTCGATCCCGACAATACCGAGCCGGTGATCGTGCCTGCGGGCCATCTGTTCATGATGGGCGACAACCGCGACAATTCGCTCGACAGCCGCTTCCCCGCAGTGCGCGATGGCGGGGTCGGGCTGGTCGATGCCGAACTGCTGGTCGGGCGCGCCAGCCGCGTGTTGTGGTCGAGCGACGGGACGGCCGAATGGCATCTGCCGTGGACCTGGTTCAGCGCGGCGCGCTGGAACCGCATCGGAGCCGACATATGAGCGCGCTCGAGCCCGCCGCACGCGACTGGCTCGCCAAGACCGGTTTCACGGTGAAGGACGAGACGCTGTGGTTCGCCGCGCTGACGCATGGCAGCATGGGCGAGAAACAGGATTACGAACGGCTCGAATTCCTTGGCGACCGCGTGCTCGGCCTGTCGATCGCCGACTGGCTCTATGCGCGCAGCGATGCGCCCGAGGGCAAGCTGGCGCAGCGGCTCAACGCCATCGTCAGCCGCGAAATGTGCGCGCAGGTCGCGCGCGGCATCGGGCTGGCGCCGCATATCCGTATTTCCAAGCAGGCGAGCAGCGACGGCGGGCGCGACAGCGACAATATCCTCGGCGATGTGATGGAAGCATTGCTGGGCGCCGAATTCCTCGACAACGGGTTCGAGCCTGCGCGCAGCGTGGTCCAGCTATTGTGGCGACCCGCGCTGGAAAGCGGTGCGGGCAAGTCCAAGCATCCCAAGAGCGCGCTCCAGGAATGGGCCGCGGGCAACCAGCGGCGCCCGCCCGAATACGAGCTGGTCGACCGTTCGGGCCCCGATCACGCGGCGCGGTTCACCGTGCGGGTGAAGGTCCACAAGGTCGGCGAGGCGGAAGGCACCGCGGGCAGCAAGCAGGAAGCCGAAAAGCAGGCGGCACGCATATTCATGGAGACGTTCGGGTGACGCAGGAAACAACCAAATGCGGCGTGGTCGCCGTGCTGGGTGCGCCCAATGCGGGCAAGAGCACGCTGGTCAACCAGCTGGTCGGCCAGAAGGTCGCGATCACCAGCGCCAAGGCGCAGACCACGCGGGCGCGGATGATGGGCATCGCGCTGCACGGCAACACGCAGATGATCCTGGTCGATACGCCGGGCATTTTCGCGCCCAAGCGGCGGCTCGACCGCGCGATGGTCAGCGCGGCCTGGGAAGGCGCGGAAGCCGCCGATGCGGTGCTGCTGATGGTCGATCCGGTCAAGCAGCGGCGGCACGAGCTCGAACCGCTGCTCGAACAGGTCGCGCAGCGCCCCGAACGCAAGATCCTCGTGCTCAACAAGGTCGATGTGGCGAAGAAGGAACCGCTGCTCGCGCTGGCGCAGGACCTGGCGGGCAAGGTCGACTTCGCCGATATCTATTTCGTCTCCGCGCTCACCGGCGACGGGGTGCCCGAGATGAAGGAAGCGCTGGCCGGCATGATGCCCGAAGGCGTGTGGATGTATCCCGAAGACCAGGTCAGCGATGCCAGCGAACGCCTGCTCGCCACCGAAATTACCCGCGAACAGCTCTACCAGCAGCTGCACGAGGAACTGCCCTACGACAGTGCGGTGCGGCCCGAGAAATACATCCAGCGTCCCGATGGCAGCGTCGAGATCCACCAGCAGATCGTGGTCATCCGCGACAACCAGCGCGCCATCGTGCTCGGCAAGGGCGGCTCGAAAATCAAGGCCATCGGCGAGGCCGCGCGCAAGGAACTGACCGAACTGCTCGGCCAGAAGGTCCACCTGTTCCTCCACGTCAAGACCGACGAGCGGTGGAGCGAGGACAAGGAAATGTTCGAGGAAATCGGGCTGGACTGGAAGAGCTAGGGCTCTTCGCACCGGCAATGCTCGCGCTCGATTCCCTCCCCCAGTTGGCTGCCGCGCTCGCGGCCGGGCTGCTGGTGGGGATCGAGCGGGGATGGAAGCTGCGTGACGAGACCCCCGGCATGCGGGTTGCCGGGGTCCGCACCTTTACCCTGCTGGGCGTGGCAGCGGGACTGGCGGGTGTTATCGCGGGCCATGGCTTCGCGGTGGCCTCGGGCCTCGTCTTTGCAGCGGCCACCGCCATTGTAGCGATCGGCTATTCGCGCGCGGTGCTCGACAGCGGCAAGCCCGATGCAACCAGCGCGGTCGCCGCCATGGTCACGCTGGGTCTGGGGTTCCTCGCCGGGATCGGCGAAGAGGCACTGGCGGTCGCGGGCGCGGCGGTGGTCACGCTGATCCTCGCGCTGCGCACCGAAGTCCACCGCTGGGTCGGCGCGCTCGACGAGGCCGATATCAAGGCCTTCACGCGTTATGCGGTGATCGCGCTGGCGGTGTTCCCCTTCCTGCCCGAGGGGCGCTATGGCCCCTACGACGCGTGGGAGCCGCGCACCCTGTGGCTGGTGGTCATCATCGTCACCGGCTTTTCCTTCGCCGGCTATGTCGCCAACCGCCTGTTCGGCGCGCGCCGCGGGACCATTGCGACCGCCGTCATCGGCGGCGCCTACAGTTCCACCGCAGTGACGCATTCATTCGCCCAGCGGCTTGGCGCAGGCGCCGGGCACGGCGCGGAGAATGCGGGCATCGCGCTGGCCAGCGCGGTCATGTATCTGCGGGTGATCATCCTGGTCGCGGTGCTGGCGACGAGCCTGCTGGCCGATTTCGCAATCCTCGTCGCCCCGGCGCTGCTGGCGGGCTTCGCTGCGGCGCTGTGGCTCTACCGCGCGGCGCCCGCGACCACCGGCCCCGCCCCGCCCGGCAATCCGATCGCCATGCTGCCCGCGCTGACCTTCGTCGCCTTCGTGGCCGTGGCTGCGGTCGCCGCGCGCTGGGCCGAAACGCGCTTCGGCGAAGAAGGGATCGCGGTCCTGCTGCTGCTCATGGGCAGCATGGACGTCGATGCCGCCATCGTCACCGCCGGCGGGCTGGAGCCGGGCACCATCGCACCCCGGCTCGCCGCGCTCGCCATAGCGGGAACGATCCTCGCCAATATGAGCGTGAAACTGGGTGTCACGCTCGCCTATGGCGGACGCCAGGCCCGCCCCGCGGCATGGGCGCTGGCGGCCAGCATGGTGGCGCTGGCGGCCAGCCTCGCCGTAGGTTACGTACGGCTCTGATCGGGCGCTCCCCTACCGCTTCTTCAGGATCTCGATCTTGTTCTTCTTGGCGAAGTCCTTGGTCGATTCCTCGCTGCGGCCGATCGCCTTGGCGATTTCCCTGAGGCCCTTGCCCTTGCCCGCGAGCAGCCGCAATTGCCCCGCTTCCTCGGACTTCCACGGCTGCTTGTGGCGTTCGAAACGCTCCTTCGCCATCAGCCCGCCTCCGCCTTCTTGGCAGCTGCCTTTTTGGCCGGAGCCTTCTTCTTCGCGGGGGCCTTCTTGGCGGCGGGCTTCTTCTTCGCCGCCGCCTTCTTCTTGGGCGCGGCCTTCTTCTTTTTCGCCGGACCCTTGGCCGCGCGCGCATCGATCAGTTCGATCGCCTGCGCCTCGGTGACGTCCTCGGGCTTCATGTCCTTGGGGATCGTCGCATTGGTGGTGCCGTCGGTGACATAGGGGCCGTAGCGGCCCGGCATCACCTTCATCTCGGCGCCGCTGGTCGGATGTTCGCCCAGCGTCTTGATCGGTTCGGCCTTGCCGCGCCCACCGCCTTTGCGATTGGCGGCTTCGGCAAGCAGCGTGACCGCCGCGTTCATGCCGGTGTCGAACACGTCGCGCGTGCTCTGCAGCTTGGCGTATTTGCCATCATGCCGCAGGTACGGGCCGTAACGTCCTATCGCGGCTTCGATTTCCTTGCCGGTCTCGGGATGCGTCCCGACGATCCGCGGCAGGCTGAGCAGCTTCAGGGCCCATTCGAGATCGAAATCGTCGAGGTCCTTGGGAATGCTCGCGCGCTTGGCTTCCTTGCCCTCGCCCAGCTGGATGTAGGGGCCGAAACGTCCCGTCTTGCGTTCGACCGGGAGGCCGGTTTCGGGATCCTCGCCCATCACCCCGTCATCGGCGCCGTCATCGCCCTCGCCGCCGGGCTTGGCGAACTGGCGCGTGAACTTGCAGTCGGGGTAATTGGCGCAGGCGACGAACGCGCCGTAGCGGCCACCACGCAGCGCCAGCCGGCCGCCTTCGCGGCCTTCGGTCTCGCACAGCGGGCAATGGCGCGGGTCCTTGCCGTCGGCGCGTTCGGGGAACAGGTAGTCGGACAGGAATTCGTCGAGCACTTCGGTCACTTCCGAAGGCTTCTTGTCCATCACCTCTTCGGTCTTGGGCTTGAAGTCGCGCCAGAAGGCCTCGAGCAGCTTCTTCCAGTCCTCGCGCCCGTCGCTGACCGTATCGAGCTCGTCCTCGAGCCCGGCGGTGTAGTCGAAGGCGACATATTGCGGGAAGAAGCGTTCGAGGAAGGCGGTCAGCAGGCGCCCGCTTTCCTCGGCGAAGAAGCGGTTCTTCTCCATCCGCACATAGGCGCGGTCGCGCAGCGTCTGGATCGTGCTGGCATAGGTCGAGGGGCGGCCGATGCCGAGTTCCTCGAGCCGCTTGACCAGGCTCGCCTCGGAAAACCGCGGCGGCGGCTGGGTGAAGTGCTGGTTTGCTTCGACGCCCTTCTTGAGCGGGCTGTCGCCCTTGGCGATGGCGGGCAGCAGGCCCTCTTCATCGTCCTCCGCGTCGTCGCGCCCTTCCTGGTAGACCGCGAGGAAGCCGGGGTATTTCACCACCTGCCCGGTGGCGCGCAATTCGTGCTGGCCGGTGGCCTCGCGCAGCGTGACGGTGGTGCGTTCGAGCGAGGCGGCGGCCATCTGGCTGGCCATCGCGCGCTTGAAGATGAGGTCGTAGAGCCGGCCCTCGTCGCCGCTGCCCGCACGGTCGCGGTTGAAGTCGGTCGGACGGATCGCCTCATGCGCTTCCTGCGCATTCTTGGCTTTCGTCTTGTACATGCGCGGGCTGTCGGGGAGCGCATGGCCGCCATAGCGATCGGCGACCGCCTTGCGGCAGGCGGAAATCGCGCTGCCGTCCATGCTGACGCCGTCGGTCCGCATGTAGGTGATCGAGCCCGCTTCGTAGAGCGATTGCGCACAGCGCATCGTGTGGCTGGCGGAAAAACCAAGCTTGCGCGCGGCTTCCTGTTGCAGCGTCGAGGTGGTGAACGGCGGCGCGGGATTGCGCTTGAACGGCTTGGTCTCGACTTCCTCGACCGTGAAGTTGGCGGTTTCGACCGCCTGCTTCGCGGCGGCGGCGCTGCCCTCGTCACCGAGCGTCAGCTTGTCGAGTTTCTTGCCCTCGAACCGGACCAGCCGCGCGTCGAACTCGCTGCCGTCCTGCTGCAGCTTGGCGATCACCGACCAGTATTCGTCGGCGCGGAAATGCTCGATCTCGATCTCGCGGTCGACGATCAGCCGCAGCGCGACCGATTGCACGCGGCCCGCGCTCTTGGCGCCGGGCAGGCGCCGCCACAGTACGGGCGACAGCGTGAATCCATAGAGATAGTCGAGCGCGCGGCGCGCGAGATAGGCGTCGATCAGCGGCTGGTCGAGCTCGCGCGGGGCCTTCATCGCATCGGTCACCGCCTGTTTGGTGATCGCGTTGAACGTCACCCGGTCAACCTTGGCGGGCAGCGTCTTGCGCTTCGCCAGCAGCTCGCGCACGTGCCACGAAATCGCCTCGCCCTCGCGGTCGGGGTCGGTCGCGAGGACCAGGCGGTCGGCGCCCTTCGCCGCGTCGCTGATTTCCTTGAAGCGCTTCTGCTTGTCGCGATAGAGCTCCCAGTCCATCGCGAAATCCTCGTCCGGGCGCACGCTGCCATCCTTGGGCGGCAGGTCGCGGACGTGACCATAGCTGGCGAGAACCTTGAAGTCCTTGCCGAGATATTTCTCGATGGTTTTCGCCTTGGCGGGCGATTCGACGATGACCAGTTGCATGGAGGTAAAAACAGTCCCTTACGTGTGTACGTGCGTATACGCGCGAAAATGGGGCCCGGGTAAGAGCGCCGTCAAGCGGGAGATTGCACCGCCGCATCTTTGGCCGCTGGCGCCATCAGCAGCCCGTAGCTCGCAACCGACAGCAGGACCAGCCAGACGCTGGCAAGCACGGCAAGCAAGTTAGCAAGGATCGTGAAGGCCAGCGGCGCAGACCCCCATAGGCTGGCGGGCAACGCCCATACCGCCCCGCCCGCCACGCTCAGAAGAAATGCCCCCGCTGCGTGGAGCATCAGCGCGCCGGTCGAGCGGCTGGTCGCTTCCCAACTCTGCTTCATGGCCTGCACCGCGCCGTCATTGCGCACCAGCACATCGCAGACCCCGGGCATCCACCGCGCCATCAGGATGAGACCCGGAACGATCAGGAGCATAAGGCCGAAGGTGATCGCCAGCCCCCAAAGGACGGTGAAGACCAGATAGGCCAGGAACCCGCCGCGTTTGCCCTGCGCGAACAGCCCCGCCTCCGCCATCAGGAGGAAGATCAGCACATAGACCAGATAGCCGTCGACCAGCATGATCAGCGTGCCCACCATCGTGAAGTCATCGCCGTAATGCCATTCCTCCACGGCGTAGGCGGCGGTCGTGCACAGGATATACAGCGTCAGCGGCACCGGCAGCATGCGCGCCAGTCGCAGCATCTCCAGCCCAATCGTGCGAAAATCGACCGCTCTCGGTTCCATCGTGCCCCCGTTTCCGGAAGGCCGGGTAAGAGTGCATCCGTCAATGGGCAAGCGCCAAACGCAGAACGGGCCGCCCGTATAGGAGGTACGGAGGCGGCCCGTCGCGCGCGCTGCGAACAGCGCCCGCTGTCTGATCTGGTGTGCTTTCGGCGCCCGAGTCGCGGGCGGGGAAGACACCATGATATGACAAGAACGACATATGGAATTGCAAGAATGCGCCATTTTTCCTGCTTTCCGTAACGTCACCCCCGAGCTCGCCGCGGGATGACCGGCAGGCCGGACGCTTATTTCAGGCTCACCCGTCCTGCGGCGTGGCGTTCAAGCTGTCCGGCGATCTCCAGTTCGAGCAGCGCGAGCTGCACTGCCGCGGCGGGTGTGCCCGACTGGCGGATCAGTTCGTCCACTGCGACGGGGGCGGCGGTGAGCAGCCCGGCAATGTCCGCGGGTTCGGCCTGGGCAAGGTCTTCGGGCGTGTAGTCGAAGCCATTGGCCGGTTCGCGAAAGGTCGAGCGCGGTTCGCCGGCGAAGGTGCTCAGCAGTTCGGCCACCTCGGCGGGTTCCTGCACCAACACCGCGCCTTCGCGGATGAGGTGGTTGCAGCCGTGGCTGCGCGCCTCGAGCGGGCTGCCGGGGATCGCCATCACCTCGCGCCCCGCCTCGCCCGCGAGCCGCGCGGTGATGAGGCTGCCCGATTTGATCGCCGCCTCGACCACCAGCGTCCCGCCCGCCAGCCCGGCGATGATCCGGTTGCGGCTGGGGGAATGG
>Ga0209634_1000755_pt1 | contig 24615 bp, 23 predicted proteins | sample LinPmetageLP40_FD_184043 | JGI IMG/M metagenome (GOLD analysis project Ga0209634, IMG submission 184043) | Marine viral communities from the Pacific Ocean - LP-40 (SPAdes) (version 2) | ecosystem: Environmental > Aquatic > Marine > Oceanic | place: Pacific Ocean | collected 2010-08-26 | reverse complement strand
AGACCTCATTGAATACAAAGCCGAAGATGGCTCTGAGTTCTTTGATGAAACAGAGGAGTTTTAATATGATTGTTAGTATTAAAAATGATGATGGTGTTACATCTTATGATGTGACTAAGATTGAAGACGAGAATGTTAGGGCAAATGCTAATGTAATAATTAGTAAGGTGTCACAGTTAGAAGTCTTGCTTGAGGCACTAAGCTTTACTAGTGCTACGCATAGAGGTAATCTTGAAAGCTTGCTGAAAGAAAACCCTGATGCTATGGTTGAGACAGAAGAAGGAGAGGTAGAAGATACTGAAACTGATTCTGAATAACTTTAACAGGCTGGGTGTAAAAGCCTAGCCTTTTTCTACTGGAGATAGAATGATACAAGAACGAACCCAATTCATTAAACACAAATTACCCTGTCCTAAATGTTCAAGCAGTGATGCAGTCTCTCTCAATGAGAATGGTTCTGCTAAATGCTTTAGTTGTGATACTTTCTTTACAGACTACGACAACGAATCAACAGGCAAGGTGATTGAGATGACAACAAAACCCAAGTCCGATAACACATTCCTTACATCCTATACTGGTGCTTATGGTTCACTAACCGACAGAGGTATCTCTGAAAAGACAGCAACCAAGTATGGTGTTAAGATTGTCAAGGACAGAAACAACAACGTAGTACAACACATCTATCCATTCTTTAATGGTAACGAGGTTGTTGGTACTAAGACACGATATGTAGAGAACAAAAACTTTGCTTGCAATGGAACATTTGAAGGCACTGGTTTGTTCGGAGAACAACTACATGGTAATACAGGTGGTAAGTATCTAACTATTACTGAAGGTGAGTGTGATGCTATGGCAGTGGATGAACTGTTCCAAGGTAAGTGGGCAGTGGTATCCGTCAAGCGTGGTGCATCATCAGCAGTAAAAGATATACGTGAAAGCATAGAGTTTGTTGAATCCTTTGACAATGTAGTACTATGCTTTGACAATGACAAGGCAGGTAAGGAAGCGGCAAAAGCTGTAGCTAAAATACTAAAGCCTAACAAAACTAGAATCATGTCGTTCCCTAACGGATTCAAAGATGCTAATGAGATGCTCAAGCAGAAGAAGTTCACAGAGTTTACTCAAGCATGGTGGAACGCCAAGACATATACACCTTCAGGTATCATGGAGCTATCATCTCAAAGAGGTGATTGGTTACATCGAGAAGAGAAGGAGAGCATTGCATACCCTTGGGAAGGACTTAACAAGAAACTATATGGTATGCGTAAAGGAGAACTGGTCACACTTACAGGTGGCACAGGTCTTGGTAAGTCTAGTGTTACCAGAGAGTTGGAACATTGGCTTATCAAAAACACAGATGACAACGTAGGTATCGTAGCCCTTGAAGAGAACTGGTTGCGTACTGCTGATGGTATTTTATCCATCGAGGCTAACGATAGAATCTATCTGACAGAGAAGCGTAGAAACTATTCAGACGATGACCTTCTAGGTTTGTTTGATAAAGCTATTCCTTCTGGCAGAGTATTCATTCACTCACATCTAGGAGCTACTGACATTGATGATATCTTTGCCAAGCTCAGATATATTATTGTAGGTTGTGAATGTAAATGGGTAATCGTTGACCACTTACATATGTTAGTCAATGTGTTACATGAAGGTGATGAGAGGCGTGGTATTGACATGCTTATGAATCGCTTGAGGTCTCTGGTAGAAGAGACAGGTGTTGGTATGATATTAGTATCACACTTACGAAGAGCCGCAGGAGATAAGGGACATGAGCAGGGTATCGAAGTATCCCTATCTCATCTCAAAGGTTCACAGGGTATTGCACAGTTATCAGATTGTGTGATTGCACTAGAGAGAAATCAACAGGCAAGTAACCCTGAAGAAGCTAACCTTACTAAGGTTCGTGTACTAAAATCTAGGTACACTGGAGACACAGGATTGGCTTGTGGTCTCCGATATAATTCAGATACTGGTAGATTGTTTGAAGTATCTGAGGAGGAAACATTCGACAATGAACAGTTCTAAAATAATATTCGACATTGAAGCTGATGGTTTAGACCCGACTGTAATACACTGTATTGTAGCTAAAGAGTTGGGTGGAGCAGTACACACTTTTGACAACATGCAAATCGAAGAAGGTATTAAATTCTTAGAGAATGCAGAAGTTCTTATAGGTCATAACATTATAGGTTATGATATACCAGTAATACAAAAACTACAGGGTGCTAAAGTAACACACAAGTTAGAAGATACATTAGTTATGTCAAGATTATTTAACCCTGTTCGTGAGAATGGACATAGCTTAAAGACTTGGGGGTGGCGTGTTGGTATGGCTAAACAAGACCAACCCGAAACCTTTGATGAGTATACACCTGCTATGTTAGACTACTGTGTTCAAGATGTAAAACTAAATGAGGTTGTATACAATTACTTACTCAAAGAAGGTAAGATGTTTAGTGAAGACTCAATCAATCTTGAGCACAGAGTTGCTAAGATAATGCGACAGCAAGAAAAGAATGGTTTCTTCTTTGATACTAAGAAAGCTATGGAGTTGCTTGCTGAATTAAAAGACAAGCAGTTACGGGTTGAAGAAGAAGTTCACAACACATTCAAACCTAAGATGATAGATGACAAGCTAGTAACACCTTACATTAGAAAAGATGGTGAGTTATCTAAACGTGGACTAACAGATGATGAGTACAACAACTGTATCAAGACACAGAATGTTAAACCTTTTATGAGACAGAAGTTAGTTGAGTTTAACTTAGGTAGTCGTAAACAAATAGGTGAGTACCTCATTGACTTTGGGTGGAAGCCTGAAAGATTTACTCCAACAGGTCAGCCCATTGTTGATGAGGGAACTCTCAAAAAGATTGAACACATACATGAAGCTAAATTAATTGCAGACTTTTTACTTTATCAAAAGCGTATAGCACAAGTTACATCTTGGATAGATGAACTCAAGGGTGATAGAGTACATGGGTATGTAAATCCTAATGGTACAATCACATCTAGAATGACTCATCGTAGTCCTAACATGGCACAGATTCCAAACTCTAGTAGTCCTTATGGACAAGAGTGTCGTTCTTGTTGGACAGTACCTGAAGGTTACAAGCTTGTAGGTATTGATGCTAGTGGATTAGAACTAAGAATGTTAGCACACTATATGAATGACCAAGATTATATTGATGAGGTTACACATGGAGATATACATACTAGGAATCAAGAGTTAGCAGGACTTAAAACTCGTAACGAAAGTAAGACATTCATCTATGCATATTTGTATGGGGCAGGTGATGCTAAGATAGGTTCTATATCTGGTGGTGGTGCAAAGCAAGGTAAGAAACTCAAGGCTACGTTTCTTAAAAACTTACCATCACTTAAGATACTAAAGGACAGAGTACAGAAAGCATCTGAACGTGGGTTTTTGAAGGGACTTGACGGTAGAAAGATATATGTACGTAGTCAACATGCCGCACTAAATACTTTATTACAAGGTGGTGGTGCAATAGTTATGAAGAAAGCCATGACAATCCTACAAGAAAAGATGAGCCTCAATGCTCTTGATGCTAGGTTTGTAGCCAACATACATGATGAGTGGCAGATAGAAGTAAAAGAATCACAAGCCGAATGTGTTGGTGTGATGGGTGTTGAATCAATAGAAGAAGCAAGTAAATATTATAATATGCGTTGTCCTTTAACAGGAGAATACAATATAGGAGAGAACTGGTATGAAACCCACTAAAGAAAACAGGAAGAAGTTTGATATAGATTTGGCTTATGGCACAGTCAGAGAAGAAAAGATAGCAGAGATGCTGACTGATAAAAAGATAGAAGTAAAGTCTGAGAAAGACATGTGGCAAAAGACAGGTAACATTTGTATTGAATATGAATCTTGGGGTAAGCCATCAGGTATCAAGGCTACCGAAGCGGATTACTGGTTCCATAATTTATGTGTAGGTGACAACGAGTTTTGTACCTTGGTGTTTAAAACAGATGTGCTTAGAACTATTGTAGATAAGCTTGATACGTTTAAGACTGTAGCAGGTGGAGACCACAAGGCTAGTAAAATGTTCCTTGTTAATCTACAAAAATTATTCTCATCGGATGTTATAAAAGCATTCAAGGATTCAGAAAATGATAAAGAAAAATAAACAAACTATTGACAAATCTACATTAGACAATTATAATAAATTCACGGCTGAGTCAGGTCATTGGTATGCACAAGATGGTGCACCCATGTATACCATCATCGGTGCTAACGGTAAGGAAAGAAACACTACACTTAGAGATGCTAAGAAACTAAACTTAGTTCCTTCTGTTACTACCATCATTGGTATGATAGCTAAACCTTCCCTTGAAAACTGGAAGATTAATCAGGCTTTAAACTCAGCACTTACTTTAGAACGTAACGAAGATGAATCGTTTGATTCTTTTGTCTATCGTTGTAAAGAAGACTCAAAGAAGATTGGAAAGCAAGCCGCCGAAAGGGGTACACAAATCCATGACTTGATTGAGAATGGTTTCTTAGGTACGTTCACCAGTGAACCTTATGAAGTTATCAAGAAATATCTTGATGAACATTTTCCTAATGAAGAGTGGATAGCTGAAGATTCTTTTTGTGCTGACATAGGGTATGGTGGTAAGATAGATTTATATTCTAAGTCTGGTATCTTTGTTGACTTTAAAACTAAAGATAACTTAGAAGGTAAAGACCCTGCTAAATTAGTATACGATGAACACGGTATGCAGTTGTCTGCTTATGCACAAGGATGTAACTACGATAATCCTCAGAGAGTTTCTATCTTTGTAGATAGGAAAGACACAAGTTTAATTGCGTGTCACAAGTGGGATGATGAGACACATGACAGACATCTCAACATGTTTAACTCTATACTACAGTACTGGAAGCTAGTTAAGAACTACGACTCCTCTCTTACTGATGCCTAGAAGAGTACCGAGAAAACCTCGACCAAAAAAAGTCAATGTCCCAAAAGGATATGATAGTATCTGGGAAGCTACACTTCACGACACCATATTAAAAAAGTGGAAGCATCATTGGGATACAGTTGACTATATAATTAAACATAAATATGAGCCTGACTTTGTTAAGAAAATAAAAGGCAAGACAATTTTATTAGAAGCAAAGGGTAGGTTCTGGGATTTTGCAGAGTACAGTAAGTACATCCATGTAAGGGAGGCTTTACCAAAGGGTTACGAATTAGTATTCTTATTCCAAAAACCTTTTGCTCCAATGCCAGCCGCAAAGAAAAGAAAGGATGGAACTAAACGTACTCATGCTGAGTGGGCTGAGACTAATAACTTTAGATGGTACAACGAAGAAAGTTTACCTCACGAATGGAAAAATAATGAACTATAAATTTGATGAAGATAAAATAATAAAAGATATAATACTCTATGTAAATCAAACATACGACCAACACTATGCCAACGGCAAGTATCAAGCTACTGATATGATACTAGATGCAGGACACGGAGAAGGTTTTTGTATGGGTAACATCATGAAGTATGCAATGCGATACGGAAAAAAGAATGGTAAATCTAAAATGGACTTGCTTAAAATTATTCACTATGCTATAATAGCTTTATATGTACAAACAAACAATACTGATAAGGAATCAAATAATGGTTGAAGATAAAATTGGAAAGAAACCTTATCTTGGAATTGAGATAGACTATGACAAAGAAAAAACATTTGATAAGTTTAGTCTTGACACTTTAAAAGATAGATATTTTTGGGAGAAAGAAACACATGCACAAGAAGCATTCGCAAGAGCCTCCGTCTACGGAGCAACATACAAAGGGGAAACGGATTTTGAATTGGCTCAAAGACTTTATAGCTACTCTTCCTCTCGTTGGTTCATGTTCAGTACTCCTATACTTAGCAACGGGGGTACAAGCCGTGGGCTTCCTATCAGTTGTTTTCTCAATTATGTTCCTGACAGCAGGGGTGGTTTATCTGCTCACTATGATGAGAACGTATGGCTCGCAAGTAGTGGTGGAGGCATCGGTGGATATTGGGGCGATATTAGGAGCAACGGTATTTCAACTTCTCATGGCTCTCGTTCTACTGGAAGCATTCCTTTCCTCCACGTTGTAGACTCACAGATGTTAGCCTTTAATCAAGGCACTACAAGACGAGGAAGTTATGCCGCATACATGGACATCAGTCATCCAGAGATTGAAGAGTTCATTAACATGCGTAAGGAATCAGGTGGTGATATCAATAGGAAGAATCTTAATCTTCACAATGGTATTAATATTACTAATGCTTTCTTACATGCTGTTGAACATGATGAAGACTGGAGATTGATTGACCCTAAATCTAATGAGGCTGTTAAGATAATTAACGCTAGAGATTTATGGTGGCAGATTATACATGCAAGAGCAGAGACAGGTGAGCCTTACATGATAAACATTGATACCTGTAATCAACACCTACCTAAAACACAAAAAGATTTAGGATTAAAAATACAACAGAGTAACCTTTGTTCTGAGATTACTTTACCCACCAACGAAGAACGAACAGCCGTGTGTTGTTTGTCATCTGTAAACCTTGAGCATTTTGATTCTTGGTCTAAGGATGATAACTTCATACAAGATTTAGTAACCATGCTTGATAATATATTACAACATTATATTGACAATGCAGTAGACACAGAACAACTAGGAGAATACAGTGCAAACTTTAAAAGATTTCAGAAGTATATTAAGAAAGGAAAGGAAGGATTTACTAAGTCTGCGTATTCCGCATATAGAGAACGTAGCATTGGACTGGGTGCAATGGGGTTCCATGCATATCTCCAATCTAGGAGCATTCCTTTCGAGGGTATCTTTGCAACTGGGTTTAACCATAAAGCGTTTACCTATATCAAAGCTCAAGCTACACAAGCTACTAAACAACTTGCTGAAGATAGGGGAGAAGCTCCTGACGTACACGGTACAGGCAAGCGGAATACTAACCTATTGGCTATTGCTCCTAACGCTAGTAGTGGGATTATATGTAGTGGTACTTCCCCTTCTATTGAGCCTTTCAGGGCTAACTGTTATACTCATAAAACTTTGTCAGGTAGTTACCAAGTTAAAAACAAATACCTTGAAAAAGTTTTTAAATCTAAAGGACTTAAAACCACAGAGCTAGACAAGATATGGAAAGACATATCAGCTAACGAAGGCTCAGTACAACACTTAGATATTCTTAATGATAACGAAAAAGAAATATTTAAAACTGCGAATGAGATAAATCAAATCTGGATTGTTGAACATGCATATCAAAGACAGCAATTTATTTGTCAAGCACAGTCAGTTAATTTATTCTTTACTTTACCTAAGAGTACAGAGCCACAAGAAATACACAACACATACATGCAGTATGTCAATGATGTACACTGGTATGGTATGAACAAACTAAAATCGCTGTATTACTTTAGAACAAATGCGGCACGAAACGTAGAGAACGTAAACACTAAAATACCACGGATTCGTTTAGATGATGTGGAATGTATAGCCTGTGAAGGTTAAGGAAAAACTATGAGCTTATTAAAAACTAGAGACTATTACAAACCGTTTGAATACCCTTGGATGTATGAGTATTACAAACTACAAAATCAAATGCACTGGATGCCAGAATCAGTGCCTTTACATACAGATGTTAAAGACTGGCAGGATGTAACACCAGAAGAAAAACATTTACTAACACAGATATTTAGATTGTTTACTCAATCAGATGTGGACGTAGCATCAGGATATATTGATAAGTACATGCCTATCTTTAAGAAACCTGAAGCTAGGATGATGATGTCATCGTTTGCTAACATGGAATCTATACATCAAGATGCGTACAGTTTGTTACTTGATACAGTTGGTATGCCTGAGATAGAATACAAAGCTTTCTCAGAGTATGAAGAGATGGCAGACAAGCATGATTACGTGAGTACATTTAAACCTCTTAAGTCTGATAAGAGAACCATTGCTAAAACACTAGCAGTATACTCAGCGTTTACAGAAGGACTACAATTATTTAGTAGCTTTGCTATCTTGTTAAACTTCCCACGCTTTGGTAAGATGAAAGGTATGGGACAGATTGTTACTTACTCTATCCGTGATGAGTCTATGCACGTTGAAGCTATGACTAAATTATTCCGTGAGTTTATTCAAGAGAACATTGAGATATGGACTGATGATTTCAAGGGAGAGTTATATCAAATATGTAGAGAGATGGTAGAGCTTGAAGATAAATTCTTAGACTTAGTGTTTGAGATGGGTGACTTACAAGGACTAACTAAACAAGACATGTATGCTTATAACAGATACATAGCTGACAGACGTTTGCTACAGTTAGGTTTAAAAACTAACTACGACCAAAGAGAAAACCCACTAGGTTGGATTGATGAAGTCATGGGTGTAGAACACCAGAACTTCTTTGAAGGTAGAGCAACTACTTATATGAAAGCAGGACTACGAGGAAGACAGGACTCTGTAACTTTTACAGGGATTGAGTAATGAAAAAGAAAAGAGATGAAGCTGAGTTACTTGGTTATAAACTTCTATATAATAGAACAGGTAACTTAGTTACTGAAAGATTAACAACTGATATAACTCAACTTAAAAAATATTTTAGCACTGAAGAGTACTCTACATTACATACCATAATTAGAGAAGCTACTAAAAAATTAGATGAAGTTCATAGCTACATCGAGTCTAATTTAAATGCTAGAAAGATGGATGATTAGATTGTATATATAATAATAGGTTCTGATTTACCCTTGACATAGATTGGGTCTAACAATTTAGCTTGGGTAGTCGAACCTACTATTGTACCCACACCAATCACTATATCTTTACCCACTTCTTTAGTAGAGCTTTCAAGTCTTGCCGCTAAATTAACTGCATCACCTATAGCTGAGTAATCAAAACGTGTATCGCTTCCCATATTACCTACAACTGCATACCCTGTATTTATTCCGATACCTATCTCTATTCCTAAATTGGCTTCTTCCATATCTTGGTGTATTTCTAACGCTGTTTGGATGGCTTTGTTCTCATGTTCATCTAAGTCTACTGGAGCATTAAAGATTGCCATCATTGCATCACCAATATATTTATCTACCATACCACCGTTTCTTTTAACAGCATTAGCTTGAATTGTCAAGGCTTTATTCATAATTTCTGTGACTTCTTCAGGCTCTAATCGTTCTGATAGACTTGTAAAACCTCTGACATCTGTAAATAAAAACGTACATTTTCTTCTATCTCCTCCTAACTTTAAAAGCTCTGGGTTATCTTGCAGTTGTTTAACTTGTCGAGGGTCAAGATAATGTTCAAATTGTTTTTTAATTTGTTGTCGTAATTTAAATTGTGTTCTAAAGTTTAGATAGAATTGTTGGGTAGCAATAAGTGTCATACTTATCATGCCCCATGTAAAATCTATGAGTAAATTGTTAGTAACAAAGTAGTTTTCAAAATAGCCCATTAGAGGCAACATAACTAAGAATGATACTACCCCCTTAGTGATACCTAGATAATTGATTACAAGGGCTGTGAGTAAGCCTGAGAGGATTAATATGAGTAGTTCTGCAAGTAATCTATACTCTGGAATTTGAGGACTGTCAAGCAACATACTTTCTGATAAAGCCGCTTGTATTTTATGAGGTTCTAATAACCCAACAGGTGTTGCAACTTGAGGTGATATTCCTTTGGCAGTAAATCCTACAAAAACAAATGTGCTTTCTACATTCATTTCTTTTAGTGTAGTCTGTGTTGTGTCAACCCAACTAATCCATTTACGTCCAAGGCTATCTGTATCTACTGGTGGTATGCCTCTTACCCTAACCATGTCAATACCATTTTGATTGGTTACAATTTGATAAGTATTACCACCACCTAATATCTTTAAAACTTCTGTGCCGAATGAAGCTACCCATCCTGTAGGTGTTTGTTGTAGTAGTGGTATTTGTCTTACAAGATTATCGACATCTACTGGTGCAGAAATAGCACCTTGACTTGCAGATTGTTTTAGGATATCAACATTAGATAAGAAACCAGAAGCTTGTGGTAAAGTTATGTCTGGTCCTTTAATAACCGTACCATGAGTAGCAGGATATAAACCGTTGTCTACTTCTGGCATAGCTATAACACTAGCAGACTTGGAAAGCTCTAAAGCAAACGCATCATCTCCACCCATTCTATCTGCATGTGGGAATAACATAACCCACCCAACACCATAAGCTCCTGCATCCATGATGTCTTTATGAATCTTAGCTAAGTCTTGGCGAGGTAGAGGGTATCCACCCATATCATCAAGGTCTTGTTCTGAAATATTTAAAACAGTAAAATGCCCTGTAGAATTTGGTGTTTCTACTAGGGCATCAAAGGTTTTAAGTCTTAAAGTTTCTAAGGCTTGTGAATTGAATAGTAAAGGTAGGGTCAGTATACCTATTAAAGTAAGTGCCCACTTCATGTTATACATATATATCTATTATCTTACCAATTTTTGATAAAGGAAAACCATATTTTGTTTTTATGAAATTTTTGTACACCATTTAATCTCCTTGGTTTATGGTAATACTAGAATCTCCTCCTCCATTAATAACAAGCTGAGTGCCTTTACCATTCTGTACTAGTAGAATTGTATAGCCACCATCTCTATCTACATCTAAACGTACTGTATCTTCTAAGACTTTATAAAAGCTTAGTACATTGTCAGTTAAGAAAGTATTTATTTGCGTGTTGGAATCAAAGCCCATTTGAGTTCCCTTTAGATTTATGTCGGTTCGTAATAAAGATTCTGTTTGGTCTAGTTCGTTTACATCTTCTATAATATCTAACAAGTCTTCAAGAAAGTTTACATCAAGATAGTTTATATCTAACTCAGTAAACTCTAAATCACTATCCGTAAGATAGTCTATGTCTAAATCATCAAACTCAAGGAAGTCAACATCAAGAACATTAGTACTAATATTTCCATCTTGTCCCTCATCTTGTGCCACTTCTCTTGGTGCATTTACAATTAACATGTTATCAATTAACTCAAGTGTTAAGTCAAGGATAACAGGCTTGCTTGGTTTAGTTTCAAACATAGAAACTGTAGTAGCTTGGTAAGGTTTGTTAAGAACTACCTGTCCCATAGCTGTTGCAACAACAATCTCTCCACTTGGAAGACCGTCATTGTCTGGTAATAATATTACTAAACTCCTACCTAATTCATCTACAGTTACAGTAAAGTCTGTACCACGAATAGCTATCGTAGCACTTGGAGTTTTTATAAATATATTTTCTTTGTCTATAGTTGCTAGTTTTCCTGTGATAAATCTTGCAGTACCACTAGCAAACTCTAGAGCCATTTTAGATTTGGATGGGTCAGGGTCATATATAAACTCATCTATGATAAGTTCAGAGTGTTCAGTTAGTCTAACTTGACTGTCATCTAAAAAAGTAATACCCATTCTTCCATTAGAAGTTTGGACATTATCATAACTATTTATATCTAAAGATAAAGAAGCTTTATAATCTTTATCTCTTACTACCCGACCCGACCCTTGTAACTCTGTGATGTTGCCTACGTTAGCAACCGACTGAACTGCCGCCATCATTCTGGATGACACAAACAGTACCACCAGAGCCAGTGCTAAGTATTTTAAGCCAGTCATTATCATTTGTACTCATTTGATTGATAGAAAAATTTCTGTTACTTCCTGTTTGGTCAAGATAGAAGTAACCCCCTGCATAACCTTGACCATCAAAGTTTACAGTGTTTGAATCTCCATCAATATCCATGTAGTTTGTTGCACCATCATAATCTATATCAGCATTAATGATGTTACTATCACCATTAATAATCCAATCTAAATCAGTATTACTTGACATAGAAGCTGTTGCTAAGTCTAGTGTAAATGTATTACTACTTCCTGTAGTTTGAACATTAACATTAGAACCGTCTGCTCCGTATGTGTTAGCAGGGTCTACTTGGATTGTAAAAGCATTACTGCTTCCATCAAAATTAAAGTAGCCTGTAAAGTTATCAGCCCATATATCTCCTAAGAAGGAGTTAGTTGAACCTATTTGATTTACATCTAGTGTCATAGTTGAGCCATCTAAATCTAGAGGGGTCATTGAACCTGCGGAAGATAGTAATCCTCCTATCAAGTTAGCTGAACCCAACTGTTCTAAATCTAAATTAGCTGTAGCACCACTTTGCTCTACATAAATCTCGTTGTCTGCCGCATAAGTTAATGTTGACAATATACTTAACGCAGTTATTATTATTATTTTATTCATATTCCCAATAGCCTCTATCTATTCCTATATGTATTATGTTTAAAACCCCCGACTCTATTGCCTTTTGCAAAGCTATAGAGATACTCTCATTCTCAGCCACACCACCTTCTATCTCTACTAGCTCAGTGCCAGTTTCAATAAAACGAAATATGTCTTGAGAAATACTTGTGGATAAAATACTTTTAGATACTAAAGTTTCTGTCAGTACTTCACCAGTTGATACGGATACTAGTCTTAATGATATGGTTACAGTATCTTCCCTATAGGATTTACTATTACCAATACCAAGATACCTTGCTCCGATACCACCAGATTGCAGATTAGCCTCGTAGCTAATCACGCCCCCTTGAACTAAAAGCCCTGCGAATAACAAAGGCTTTAGTTTACTATCTTCTTCAAACTCTTTACGAGTGCTTCTGATAAGTTGTCTTTCTTTTGTTAGGTCATCTAAACCTACACGTTCTACTACTCTGAAAAATTGACCGTTAGCCGTATGCTTAAAAGCCCTGATAAGAAATGCTTCAGGGGCTTGGGTGACTGCTGTACTAAACAAAGCAAACGTGCTGTTGCTTCTTCGTTGCCCTGTTAAGTCTTTAAAACTATTAGGGTATACAGCTATGGTAGGTTTGTTTTTAGCCGCAGGTAAATTTTTTAATTCTTCTGATTGTAAATCTAGTGTTGATGTCGGTTGTATTTTTTTAGTTAAAAATAAATCGTCATTAGCCTCAAAGACTGCACAACTAGAAAGTAAAAGTACCGATAGGCAAAGTAATAATCGTAGTTTCTCCATTCGCATCCACAATAGTAAGTGTTATATATACACCATCACTGCTATAAGTAATAGTGTTACCCTCTAATTCTATAGTTCCCTCTGAGCTAGGGTTTTCTCCAAATAAATTTTCAACTAACTGCCGTGATAGTTGTGCATAAATTCTAGACTCTAAGTTTCTGATGAACCGAGCTAGTGTTGTATTTTCTTTATCTCTTTCTATCTGGTCTTGTAAAGCTTTAAGCTCTGCTTTTAGGCTAAGTTTTCTTGAATGTTCTTGATTTTCAATCGTAAGATAATGTGAGCTTGTGTTGTTACCATTAAAGCTAGGGCTTTTAAATTTAAATACTACTTCATCTGCTAATGTATATCCTGACCATAATACTACAAACATACACCAAAAAAATATACAGAACCAACAGTTACGTTCTGTCTTACTGCTTCTAAATGTTGGTTTTAATTTCATTCTATCCATCCTATTAAAATATTAGTCATAATCAAGCAAGCACAAGCAAGATTAATTAAAAGAATAATAGTACGTATAATTGTAATTTGATTTTCTACAGGTGCTGTATCTTCATCACTAAATGAGCCTAACGCATACTTCCATACTGTCCATAATTTTAACATTGTTAATCTTTTCGCCTATCTTTTTTCTGTGCTTTTGCTATTTCGTCTGTGTCAATTAAATTAGGTACTCCAAGTAAAGTTTTAAGGAGTACATCTTGTTTTAAAGATTGATTGTCTAATGACCTTACTCTATCTATTAACGATACAATAATACCATATTGACTATCAAGTTTTGTTGAAACTCTTTCTTCCATTGTGTCTAAACTTGTTTGAACCTTTTCATCTAATGTATCTAGTTTAGTTTCCATGCCATCAATAATTCTATTAATTAATTTAGACACGAACCAACCTAGACCCATTGCGGCGGCAATAGGAAACCCGACTTCTGTTATAAAGGTTACTGCTTCAGACATTATTCTTTAGGAGTATTTGATGCTCCAAAATAGAAACTAATTACAGCACTAGCTAAACCACCTAAATAACCAAGCACTAAATTAATAAGAGCTTCAGAGTTTTGTTCTGGTGGTTGTAAGGTAACAAGAAATATGTAACCCATAAATCCTCCGACAACAGTTACACCTATAATCCTTGCTGTCCAATCCTTTGAAAACTTTCCACGAGCATCTTGCTTGTCTTCAGTTTCTAATTTAAATACATCTACGTCCAACTCTTTTAACTGGATTTCAAAAGCTTGTTCAGCTTTTTTAAGCTCTAACATCTGTTCAGGCGTAGCTTCTGCTATAGCTTTCTCAATAGCTTTAGGTGTATTAGGTACTCCCAATACATCAGCTATTACATTTCCTGCCATACCACCCATAGGACCGCCTAAAGCAGTCCCTAACGTAGGAGCTACTGCACCTACTAGATTTTTTAATAAATTTTTCATTCACCTACTCCTATCACCATCATTTGTAATTCTCTACTACGTCCACCTACCTGATTAAACCAACGACTGTCTTCCATTTCAACAGCCATTTGATTCCAGTCTCCAGCTTTACAAGCCTTTAACATATTCTTAAACTTTGCAAGTCTTGTGCCACCTAAATTAAAACACATATTAACTAACACATGTTGTATTGGCTCTGGTAATCTATTAAAAGAAGGTACAGTACCATAGATATGTATTGCTTCTCTATAATGTTTATCAAAATCATCTTCGTAATATAGGTCAACTACTTCTTGTTTAACAGGCGTACCTACTTCCCATGTATACTCAGGGTCTTGCGGCTGACAAAGGTGTCCAACACCTAAAGTTTTATAGCCTAAACTATCCTCATATATTTCAAGCACTTCTCCTTCGTGCCTTTTAATCTGTTCTTTACATTCTTGTATATTCATAATCCTAATCCTTCCATTTGAGACTTAAGCTCTCTATCTTCCAAATCTTGTACTGCTTCTGAGGATGCGTTAAATGGTAATCCTGTTTGCCTATTAATCATTTCGTCTGGTTCGTCTTTTGCATTAGGTACATTTACTATACCACCTCTTGCATACTCAGGTAATTTAAAATCTTCTGGTTTAGAAGGTTTAGCCATTTGCCTAGCAATTTGTCTAACTTTCTTTTTAGTTCCTTTACCTGCAATTAAATCATATGACGAATATCCTGGTAAGTTAGTAGCTACTATTTCTTGCCAACCTTTTCTATATAATATACTATCAATTAAATCTTGAGGTATTGGACCTGCAAAAGTTTTAAGACCTGCTGTAAGTCCCCCTACATTTCTATCAGATTCTGCTCCATATCTTTGTGCATATTCAAATGGACCCATTCCACCCCATCTACGTACAGCATCTTTTCCTAATTGCCATCCTTTTATTTTTTCACCAGTTTTATAATCTCTTAAATTTTGACCGTCACTTCTAATAATATTCATTTGATGAGCTACAGCAGTCATTAAAATTGCAGTACCTGCTATCTTTGGACCTGCATGTTGAGTATTATTAAGTGATTCATTTGAAAATCTTTTAAGTATTGTATTATTAAATACTGTAGGATATCCTGCAAACTGTACTAACATTTGTGCCGCAGGAGTAGAAAACCACAATGGTCTGTTAGCTTCCGCAGTACTGGGGTTAAGAATAATTTCTTTTACAAATCTATTAGCTCCTGATGTATAACTTTCATTAAAGAAATTTTCTTGTTTACCTTCTGCTCTAGCTAGTTCATCATCAAACTTACCACCACGCAAAGAACCATTATACCAATCAACAGCCTCATCAGCATTAATACCTAAGTCACCTAATTGTTCTCTTAAATATTTAGTTTCACTTTTACTTAAACCACCTTTAGAAAGTTTTTCAGCGTTTTGTCTTATTAATCTTTTACCTGTAGTGTAAGATGCAAGTTGTACTGCTTTTGTCCACTGTGTAAGCAAATTAACTTTAAAGAATCCATTTTGAATTGATTTAGCTAATCCAGAATGTAATCCTTCTCCTGCTAAACCTTCAAGTCTTTCTTGTACTGCTTGCTCTAAAGCTAGTCCAGTTCGGTATAGCTCTGCCCACTCATCATCTCGTATACTACTTTTAAATGTTTTACCTAATAAACTTTCATCGGCTACATCTGAAATTGTATCACCTTTAGCTCTTCGTATACCTTTAATAGTTCTAAACATTATATCACTACCTTCTTTACTTAAGGCATTCATAATATCTTTTCCTACATTTACACCATCACCTTTTCCTGCTCTAGATAATAAAAGCAAAGGCTCAGTAAGACTTGATAATGTAGCTAAAGGCAAATGAGCTACTTGCTGTATAACTTTCATACCATCTGCAAAATGTCTAAGACTATCATATTTTTTAAATATAGAACTTCTATCAGTTTCAATACCAGTAATACGCCTCATCATATCGAACACTTCATCAGCTACTTGTTTAGATTCACCGTCACTTACACCACTAGCTGTTAATTCTTCTCTAATAGGTTTAACATAATTATTAAACATTTCTATTTCAGTTCTACCAAAAAACTTAGCTCTTTCTACAGACCTAGCGGCATTACTAAAGTAACTTTCAAGTATTGTTTGTACATCATTTTCTAATACAAAAGAAATTTCATTATCTTTTAAATTTGTAAAACGTCTAGCTTGTAAATGACTGCCACGTTGACCTGTCGTAGATTCTTGTTTTGCCATTTTTATTTCAAAAGGTGTCCATCTTTCTTCTAACATATCATCAACAATTTTTTGAGCTTTTAATTGTCTTGCTTTTACCATGTCACCTTTTGCTAATTCTAAAAAGTCCATACCAAAAACTTCTTCGTCTACTCCTAAAGCATCTTCTTTTATTCCCTTAACTTTTGTTCCATCTTCAATTACAATAGTTAAAAAATCTTTATCATTAATAGGGTCAGCATGTCCAGATTCAATTAATTTTTCTTGAAATAATTTTCTGTTTTCAGCCTTCTTTAATTTAGAATAATTAAACAAACGAGGCATATAGCCTCCTAAATTTTCTGTATTTATTTTAAATAAGTCTTGAGCTTTAATATCCTGAAACGTATCATCTAATAAATTTCTTACACCACCTTTTCCATCATAAACAACTTCACCTGCTTTATTAATACGTCCACCATAAGCAAAGCCCATTTCAGCAGTCACTTCTCCATCTCTTACCATATCTCCAATAAACTTTTTATTTTTGTCGCTAGTAGGTTTGGATACTATATTTTTATCACGTAACAAAGTTATTAATTCTATATTATCTTTATCTGTTAACCTAGCTCTTATACCTGTTTTACCTAAAACCCCTAACGCTTCAGTTAATCCAAAATTATATAATCCTGTTCTTTCTCCTACAGCTAATCCAAAAGATTTAGCTTTAACTAAAAATTCTCCTTTACTAGCCATTGTAGAATCAAAGTCATAACGAACTCTAGCTAATAACTCTTTTAGTTTTGGAGAGTTATCTACATAAGCTAAAAATTTAGTAGTTGGTTTACCTATAGTGCTGGCTATAGCCTTACCTTTTGCTTTAGTAAAAGTAGATAAAGAATTAATTTTTGAATCAATATTAAAGTTTTCTAATACTCTTTGTCTTAAATTTTTATCTTTAGTACTATCAATAATAATATCTTCGTTACTAAATTTAAATTCCATTTGTTGTTGTGGCTCTGGCATTTCAGTAACTGGTACATCATCAATATCTTTATTACCTGAAGATGTTATAGGTTTTTTAGCTCCTTTATAAGTAGCATATTTTAAACCGCCACCAAAAGCCGCACCTGCTACACCACCTAACAATGTACTAGCACCTAACTGAGTTAAATCAAAATCTTCTGATAATCCTAAATCTATATCAATGTCTTGCATAAAGTAATTATGTAAACCACCCCATGCCATGCCTTCAGCACCTGAAAAAATAGCTACTTCTTTAGCGGCTTGCTTTCTAGTAATTGCTTTCCCTGTTTCTTTAACGGCTGTTTCACCTACTTTACTTTTAATTTGACGTTTTATAGCTTGTTGACCTGCAACACCTAAAGAACCTCTAAGACCTAATGATGTTCCACCTGAAGGTATTGCAAATAAAGCAGGTACAATATTTAAAGGGTCAAGTATTATATCGCCTGTTATATTTGTAAATGCCTGAAATCTTTCTTTAAAACTATCAATTTCTGCATTGTCAAATTTATCTTTTAAATAAACATAATCTTCTTTTTGTTCGTCAGTCCATTTTCCTGATTGAAAAGAACGACTAATAGCAGAGCTTAAACTATAATCAGCATCTCTAAGGTATTCAAATATGTCGTCATTTGCTTCTATACCATTTAAAAATCTAGCAGAACGCATATCAAATTCTTTATTATTACGCAACTCCCCTAATGTAAATTTTTTACCTGTAGATTCTGCTGGAGTTATTTCAAAATTTTCTTTTTGTTCAATAGGTTCAACAACTAAAGAATCATAACCTTCTATTTCTCCACGAGAAACATTATCAGGAGAGTATAAAAAATTATCATCGTCTTCTATGCCTTGGTCTTGCCTAAGTTGTTGCATATATAATTCAAATTCTGTTGGCATTAAATCGTTCCTTTAACATAAAAATTATATTTTTGATTTTCGCTTATATCTTGACTAGAATAAACAAGTTTTGCATAAGTGTCTCTTGGATTTTCTCTGTCTTCTTTTCGTGATTTAGATTTATCAAAATCATAAAGGTCATCTATAATTTTAAACTTACCATTATTTAATTGTTCAAATTTAAAAACACCTGTAGTTGTAAACATTTCAAATACAGGGTCAGTAAATGATTCTTTAAGTAAGTCAATAATATTTCTATCAGCACGTGCTCCTTTATAAAATTCTATTACTTTTTTTCCATTTGCCATATTAGGATAATCAGAATATTTTATATAGTTTCTACCATCTTCAACAGCATTTTTCATTGCAGTTTTTAAAACTTCTTTTTGTTCAGTTCCAAAATTAGCAACATCAATGTCTTGACCTTTACCACTTTTAAACATATTACCTAATTTATATTTAGCAAAAGCTAATATATTTTCAGGAACTAATTTTTTTAATATTTCAGGATTAGGTCCAGTAGCTAATAAAAAATCTTCTTTTTCTAATAAACTATTATTACGTTTAATTTTAGGTATTTCAAAAAAAGAAGTTAATTCATTTATTAATTTTTTAGAACCTTTAGATATTGTTTGACTTGTATCTGTAAGAGCATTTCCTAATTTTTCAGTAAATGCAACTGTATCTTTATTTTCAGTAATTAAAATTTCTTCATTTTTTTTTTGATTATATTCTTCAAAAGGTAAAGGTGTTCGAGTTGCACCTGCTTCTTCTAAAGCCTCTTCTTTTGAGGTTGGAGGAGTATTTCTTTTTTGAAAATTTTGTTGGTACTCTTCTAGATTTTGACCAAACACTTTTTGAATTTCTTTTGATAGTCCATTTAATTTTATAGCAATAGAGTTTGCGTTATTTTTAGGGTCTAAAATAATAGAGTTTACTTCATCATCAATAGCTTGTTTCTTTTGTTCAGGCTTCATTCTAGTATAAGTATTACTTAATTTTATTTTACCGTTGTTTTGTACAGAAACTCCTTCTCCTACTACACGTGATAACTTCATAGTATCATAAATACCTACTAAAGTTCCGTATGAATTATATTTTGCACCATCATATTTTGTCCATGTGTCTCTTTCAAAACCTACATCAATAGCCATCATTGCAGAAAATTTAATTCTATCATTTTCGTTTTGTAAAATAAATTCAAACTCATCTAAACTTTTACCATTTTTTTTCTTGCCTTCAGTATTTCTCCAGACATCTTCTCTAAATTGTTTATCTTTAGATAATCTAATAGCTAGTGCAGTTGTATCAAAAATAAAATCAGCTTTTTGTCCTGACCTTTCAGGAGTATTCATTGCTTCAAAAAATTCTTCTATATTAGAAGCACTAATATTAGTCATAGTTCCTCCTAATTCACTTGGATAAACACCATCTTCTATATCTTCTAACATTCCAGCTAATGGTCCTGTTTTAAAATCAGCAGTTCTTTCACGCATAGTTTTATATTGACTAGACCTTTCTGCCATTTCTCTCCATACAGTAGGAGATTTTTTAGCTTCATCTAAAGAAGCACCTAAAGAGTTTGTCATACCTTTAAGGTTTAAAGCTTGTGTTATATCAGTAATTAAAGGACCAGCTAAATCATCTTCAGTCATTGCAGAAAATAAATCAGGTCCACCTTGTTTAATTTGTTTATCATTAAATAATCCTATTACTCTTTTAAATCCACCAACAAGATTATTTTGAGACCTATACTCATTTAAAACTTTTTGATAATTTTTTCTATCATAAGCTGTTAAGGAAGCTGTTGTTAAACCTGCACCTCTTGTAAATAAAGTAAGCCTGTCCATATCCTTACCTTCACTATCGTCTAAAATATTTCTAAGTAATTGCTCTTGTTTTTTATAATAAGAAACACCATCTTTATCAGTTTTTAAATAATTTTCAGCAAATTGTTTTGTAGCTAATCGTACTGCATTTTCATAAGTAGCCGTACCATACAAGTCTGCATAATCTTGAGGAGATAACGCCTTTATTTTTTGGTCAATATATGGTCTAGCTTCTTGTGCAAATCCACTATAATCAGCACTAGATTCAAAAGAATTAAATCTTGATTCTAAATCTCCACCTTTATCTTCCCATTTATTTCCTATTTTACCTGTAAGTTGAGAATGCATAGCAAGTTCTTTAGCCTGACTTTCATTATCCATAATTTGAAATTTATGCATATCATCTAATTCTTTTACACGCTTTTTATATTGGTTTTTCATAATGCCTTGACCCATCAATAAAACACCTAAAGCTTGTTGAATTCTTTCATTTTTTCTAGATTTTTTAGCGGCTCTACGTTCATCGTCTTCTTTTTTCTGTAATAAAGATGAGCCAAGTTCATCAATACTCATGTTGGAATAATCATCTAATACCATTTTTAAACTCCTGTTTTACCTAATAAACTTGGTTGTTCTTGTAAGGCAGGTTTTTGTTTTTGTAAAATACTTTCTCGTAGCTTTGTACTATCTAAAGTTTTTAATTGTTCTTTAATATTTCCACCAACAGATGCAGGGTTTATTTTTTGAACTACAGCATCTTTAAATCCACCACCTTCTGGAATACTATTACGCAATGGCTCTCTAGAATTTTCTAAATCTATATTAGCTACATCTTCATCTTCTTCTAATACTTCTACGTCTACATCATCACGATTTAATACAGGATTAATACCTGCTTTTTCTGCAATAGCTAATAACATATACATAGTAGGCTCTAAAAGACTTAACATCATATCAGGATTCCACTTACCTTTCTGGAAACCTGCTGTAAGTAATAAGTTAGCTATATCTGCAACTGGAGTCTTTTGAGACATTAATGTTGCAACAGTAGTAAGGTTGTCTTCTTTTAAAAGGTCAAAGAATATTTTTTCTGTAGCTACTTTAACAGATGTTATTTCTGGCTGTCCTTCCCAAGGGTATGGGGTATCAGGACTGTTAGTTAATGATTGACCTGCTGTTGGTCCTTCAAATAAATGTTCTTCAGCTTCTTTAGCTATTGCGTTTGGATTAAGCATATCCTCTTCCTCCTAATTGTGCTCTAAGAAATGCTTCATAATCAAATCCATACCCACCTACATCTACTGGATTTATATTACCTTGAATACCTCTGTATGCTAAGTATTGTCCAGCAGGGTCTTGTTGTGGATTAAAGTCTGCAAAGTTTACAAACTGTGGTGTATCTTGACTACTAGAAAAATTTTGCTGTTCTAAAGAAGATTGTTGTATATCTGCTTGCCCTTTAAAGTAATCACTTTTTCTTTCAGCAAGAAAAGCTTCCTGTGCTTTTTGTGCTTCTTCTGCTTGGTTCATAATTTCACCAGCTTTACGAGTAGCTTCAATAGGTTTATAAGCACCATATTCTTTACTAGAAGTAATTCTTTCTTTAAATGAAATATCTTTATTCTTTAGTGTTGTAAAAATACTATCTTTACTTTCTTTAGCTACTTTTTTAGCTACAGCTTTACCGTCAACAATTTCAAATCCGTCACTAACATCTACTACTCCATCAGGAACAATACCAGAACTAACATCTCCACCTTTAACAGCACCTGAAGCAACATCACCATCTAAAGGAGTTTCTCCTGTTACAATTTCAGTTACCCAATTTTTAAGACCTGTACCAATGTCAGAACCTTTACTAAATACGTTACCTATTTTGTTAAGACCTCCTTCAATAGCACCTGATACAGTATTCCAAACACTACCAAATGCACCTTTTACAGCACCTCCTACAGCACTTGCCGCAGTTTTAATACCGTTAAAAATAGTTCCAAAAATACCAGAGGTTGGTCCCGATAGCCAGCCCCCTATGGCACTACCTAATCCTGGAAGTATAAAAGATAAAGCAAGAGAACCTAATGGTCCTAACTTACCAAAAGCTTTAGCAACTTTGCCTAAACCTTTTTTTAGTTTTTTTCCTATCTTTTTAAATACGTTACCGATTTGTTTTGCTTTTTTTCTTAACCATCCCATTAGTCTAACCACCCATTTATTAAAGTTCCTATTGCTGACAAGTTACTACTCCAATTACTTTCTGAAGAAGCACCTGTGTCATTACCTAAAGCCGCAGTGTATATTGAAGTCTTTCTAGTCTGTTCATTATCCCAACGTCTAAAGTTAAAGTCTGCTTCGTCACGTAATTCCTGCCATAAAAAGTTTTGAGCAGAGGCTGTAAGTCCAAATGCATTTTGTGCATTCTGCCTATTAACTTCATTCTGTGCCGCAGTATCTGCCGTGTTTGCCTGTCTACGCCATGCTACGTTTGATTGTGCTATAGCTGTTTCGTTCTTCGTATTAAATTCTTCTCTTGCAAAGTCTTGCTGTGCATTAAATTTACTTACGTCTGTTTTAAGTTGTGCTTCAAGTTTGTTAGCTTCTGCTTCGTTACCAACTCTTCGAGCTTCTGCAACATTTAAAGCTTGTTTATTAAACTGAGTCATTGCATTCATTTGTTGTGCATTAAACTGTTCATTAGCTTGTGATAAGTTAGCCATGTACTGGTCAGTTTGTGTTTGACTCTGTGCATTAAATTGACGAGCTACGTTTTCAGCAGATTGATTTGATAACAATCTTTGTTGTTCGTTTTGTGCTTTCATCATGTTAGCTTGTTGCTCGTTACTAAGATTAGCCATATCCCTAGTTAAAAAGTTTTTAGCATTTTCTACTTGAAGTCTTTCTTGTGTACTAAGGTTTGCTAAATCCATCTGTGCTAGTGCTGTAGCATTTTGCATAATAGATTGTTGTTCAGCATTCATGTTTTCAATAGATACAGTTTGCATAAACTTACTGTTAGCTAAAGTTGTTTGCTGTTCAGTACTAAAGTTAGCCATGTCCATACCAGCAGTAACTTGAGCATTAGTCATTGCGGCTTGTTGTTCATTACTTAACTCAGCAAGACCAAGCTCTTGAGCTAATCTAGCATTGTTCTGTGCCGCAGTCATCTTTTTGTTTAGGTTAGCTAACTCAATCTGATTCTGAGCAGTCATTGTTTCACTATCAGCCCTGTTCTTTTCTGTCAGGTTAGCTAGTGATACTTTTTCACTTGTACTTAGTTTAGCTAAGTCAGCCCTTTGTAGAAGCTCTTGTTCTTGAGAAAGTACTTGAACTGTTGTGTTCAGTTCTTGTAATCTCATTCTGTTGTCTTCAGTAAAGTTAGCCGCATCAGCCGAACTTCTTTCTGTTAACTCTGCTATTTCTATTTGTTGTTCATTATTAAGATTAGCTAAGTCCATCTGTTGAGCCATAGCCGCATTAGTTTTTCTAAAGTCTACTAAGTTTTGTAGGTTAGTTAAACGTGCTTGTTGCTCACTAGACATGTTAGCTCTAGACGTAGTGTTACGTTCAGAGAGTTCAGCTAATTCTACTTTAAGACTTGCATCAAGATTAACTTCTTCCATACGAGAGTTAAGCTCTGCTTGTCTAGTACTTCTTTGTACTACAGCAGTTAGCTCAGATAATCTAAATTGATTATCGGCTGTAAAGTTTGCAGTATCCGTAGCGGCTCTATCTGATAGTTCAGCTAGTTCAATCTGTTGCTCATTGGACATGTTAGCCAAGTCCATCTGCTGTGCAAATTGTGCATCAGTCTTACGGAAGTCTATAAGGGTTTGTAGATTTGTAAGACGTTCTGTTTGCTCTGCGGTCATTGTATCTTTTGCCGCCGCATTCATTTCTGATACACGTTGCATCTCAACTTGTAAAGCAGGAGAAAGGTTAGCCTTTTCCATATCCTGATTCAAGTCTGCTTGACGCATTACTTTATTTACTTGAGCATTATAAGACTGTAGTTTTGCTTGTTGCTCTGCGGACATGTTCTGTCCTTCTGCCGCATTAAGAGCTTGTAAGTTTGCTAAGTCCATCTGGGCATTAGTATTTAGTGTAGCTATTGCCGCTTGTTGTCTTT
>Ga0209634_1000754_pt1 | contig 24616 bp, 32 predicted proteins | sample LinPmetageLP40_FD_184043 | JGI IMG/M metagenome (GOLD analysis project Ga0209634, IMG submission 184043) | Marine viral communities from the Pacific Ocean - LP-40 (SPAdes) (version 2) | ecosystem: Environmental > Aquatic > Marine > Oceanic | place: Pacific Ocean | collected 2010-08-26 | reverse complement strand
TGTGTTTTTTCTTCTTCTATATAATAAGAATATTATATGAATTTTTCAATATTTATCTATAATTATTAATTTTAAGGTTGGCTACGAATTCTATTTTCTTATAGCATTTCGTTTATTAACGCATCTATCGCGGTTCAAATCTAAATGATATTGTTCTCTTTGTAGTAATTCTTTCTCATTATTGCATGGATAATCTTCAATTAATTCTACTGTGTAATCATTATTTTTAATAATTATTGATGAAGAACAACTATTAGATTTATTACTATAATATTTATGGACATTAAATCTATAATTAAGTCTACATGTTGTGCTACCGATATATATTTGATCACAAGTATTATCAACTATTTTATAAATTTTACCAGTTTTATATTTATCCTCTGGCTTTGGTTTGTTTTTTTCATAACTTGCTTTTTTATTTAAATAAAGCTTATCCTTGTTTTTTAATCTATATTCTTTTGTCTTATCCTTGTTTTTTAATCTATATTTTTTTTGATATGCTTTCATCTTATCTTTGTGTTCATCTTTTTCTCTATAAACTTTATTATAAATATTACGCTCATTCTTATCCATATTTTAAAAATTAAAATTATTAATAAAAATTCAATTTAATTTTTAAATCCTGTAAATAATCTATCGGTATATTCAGTTTTACAAACAAGATTAGATTTAGTTATATTTACAAAGCCGATTCCTGAGTGGTCGCCTGTATTCTTAGTTCCGTGTAGTATTTTACCATCTTGAAGTATTAGCGTACAACCTTTTATTTTAAACTCTACATTAGCGTAATAATTACAGAATATATAATCTATATCAGATCGTTGTTTAAATATAATACTTTCCATCATTCCTTTTTTACAACTATCTGAATGCGGTTTGTTTGAGAAATTAATTGATGCTCCTAACGTTGTAGAAGGATTTAATTCAATCGGAAAGTTAGAAGCAAATGGTGATAATTTAGATAATTCAAGCCGTTCTTTAGCAAGTGATGGTAAATATTTTTTCTCAAGATGGTAAATACCACAATATACTTTTAAGTATGCTTTTAAAAACTCATCATCAGCATCCGCTTCGACATTCCTTTTGTAGTAATTAATAAGTTGTTTCTTCTCTGTTGGATGAAAATACCGCTGATAACCACAAAGCCAATTAGTTCCATTATAAGATTTAGGTTTTTTCTTACTACTCCATCCATCATAAAAGCAACTTCTTTTCTTATTATAATATTTTTTAAATCCTTCTAATGCTATTTCACCATTTTTATGAAGTATTTTATTTATATCAGCATCATCTTTATCATAAATAATTATAGTTAATATTTTATTAGTTAATTTATCTTTTAATATACAAGAGTAATCTATATGCTGCAGATAATCTTCATTATATATAATTGGTAAATCTAATGTCGTTTCAGTAGCAAATGTAGAAAAATAATCATAAATTTCTTTAATAATATTTTTATCAATCTCCTTTCTAAATCTATTCATATTTATTTAATCTAATGATTTTTTATAATTATTATTTAATCTATAGAAAATTCAATTTTTGTTTTAAATCTTATTTTTTTAAATTTAACTAACTATTTATTCCAAATGTAAATATAATCCTGTGATTTTGTTTTGTATTGTCTACCTAATTGCTGTCGTAAATCAATCTGACTATCAGGTGTTTTATATCCACGTGTCATTAACTGTTTAAACATCTTAGGACTAATATTTATCGCCATATGACCGCCAAGTTGTAGATATTTATAACACTTGTCAAGCATAGGTATTAAAAATTCATTATAAAATATGTCATCATTTTTAAATGGCGTCATATGTTCATAGAGTTCCATATTAATATAAGGAGGAGAAGTTAAAACTAAATCATATTTAATATTTGATAAATCTGCTCTTAAAATGTCATTATATATCATTCTACAATTTTTAATATCTAAATCTTTAATCATTCTGTCATAACCAGTTTTAAGATTAATATTTGTATCAAATCCTGTATATGTTATATTTAAACTTGACGCTCCTAATAATCTACCACCCCATCCAGCAGTAGGATCTAATACTGATTTAGCATTAAATTTTTTATATATAAATTTAGCGGTAGATGCTTTAAAAAATACAATCGCACCAGTATTTATTCTATGGCATTCATATACGTCAGTAGCACTACAAGTAGGGTCTTTATCTCTTCTATTTCTTTTAATTGTATCCTTCCAGAGTTTTTGCTTGGTGTCGTCATTGCTAAATATCTCTTCAATCGTTTTGCCTTTCTCTCTTTTACATTTTAGAAGATTTCTATATTGATAATAATAAAGCGTAGGATTTCCACAAAATTTTCTTGGATTAGTGTCGGCGTTAAACTTAATAAGATTTCTATAATCTTTTTCAACCTTTTGAAATGATATATCCTTACACGCTCTAATATCCTCAATCGTGTATGGCATTTCATTTGAATTCATTTTTTTATAATTATTATTTAATCTAAAGAAAATTCAATTTTTGTTTTTATTATTCTCATTCCAATTTTTGGTTGCTTTGGTTTTATATTTGTTCTATATATTTTATCAGGTTTCTTCTGTTTAGCTCTCCAAGCTTTCTTATATGCTAAAATGCTATCTCTATTTCTTAAATAGTGTGCTTTGATTTTTTCTCTGTTGGCTATAATCTTATCCCTATTTGTTTCTCTATAAATTTTAGCATAAGCTCTGGCTACTTCTTTATTATTATTTTTTTTTCTATATTCTTTATTTGTTAATGTAATCTTATCTTTGTTTTTTTTTCTCCAAGCTTTCATATAAATTCTACGAGCCTCTTTATCCATTTTAAATAAAAGATAATTAATTTTTTAAATCTTCTTTAACAATATATAAAATATGAATACAACTGCAGATTATTTCAATTATTTACTTGCCCTCTTAGAATATAATAGTTTGTCTGTCGAAGAGGCTTCCGCCATTCAGCATGTCATCGATTTATTGCTATCAGAAAAAAAACAACACGATGAGTAAAAAATAAGTAAATTCTTTTTTCAGTATTGATTTAGTATTAAGCAAGACTTTTTTTATTAAAATATAAGTTATAATCCCTTATATATCCAGTTCAAATAAATTAAGTAAATAGAGCGATTTTTCAGACTTCCAGAAATTTTTAAAAAGTTTCTAGAGGTTTTCAACAATTATTAATTGAGTAAAATATGTGCTCAATTACTTTATTTCTATAATCCAGTAATTATTTAGATGTTCTTATTTAAAACCTCTGAATAATTATTTCTTTTTTTCTTTATCCCTTTGGAATATAGAAAATATATTTATTCTTATAGTTGCCCATATTATTTTTTCATAAATCTTTGTAGTAATTAATTTTATTAAAGGAGAAAAGGGTATAGCATATTTTATAAATATATTTATTCCATCTCCTGTTCGACTAAAAAATTACTATTAGATTCAATCCGATTTTTTTCCACGCGGTTGATTCCCAAGCTAATCATAACCATCCCAAGCCTCATCTCAGGACTCAAATGCTCTACCGATATGACACCTGTATCAACTAGATTTTTTAGAATTGGATAAATCTCTTCTCTTGCATCTGCGACATCGTTGGCATATCCGTTTAGATTACATACATTAGTTATATTTGCTACCTTTTCTAAACCACTTGAGCTAATCACTAATAATTTTAATAACGCCTCTGTGCCAGCCTCGTCGTTCAACACTCTCAAAAATAACGCCTTCTGCCTACTCAACACACTAAAACTTGACGAATTATTATAATTCCATTTAAAATTAATCCCTGTAAATTTTAATTTTAAAATATCTAAATCACTCAATAATTTTAATCTATTCTCTTCATTATTTAAATCAACTTCTTCATCCACACTTACTTCTGTTTCTTTCTTTTTGTCTGTCTTTTCTATATTAATTTTAAAATCTCGTTTAAAAGGTTTTGTTTTTTGCTGTTCGAGATTTTTATCAAAATTTATATTGTCTGGACATTTAACACATTTTTTAATATGATTTTTTAATCCTCTAACCTTGTCTTTAGCATTCTTGTGCGTCTTCCAATTACAATACGGACATTTTAAACCCTGACCCTCTACCTCTACAATATTATCTATATCAAAATCTTTATGTTTTATTTCTGTTTCATTTTCTAAATTTTCTGTTTTCTGTGGTTGAAGATCGGCTACAAATTCGTCAAAATCTTTTACAATTTCATTTTCTGTTTTTTGTATTTCTTCCATTTTTATATATCATTAACAAATATTTTAATTTTTAATAATATTTTTGTGAATTGGATATTTTTTTTGATGTATCTCATCATTTGATATATATCTATTATAACAATTCTTACATAGCAACTTATCATCTGCCTTATATAAATTCATATACCACCAGCAATAAAAACATCTATGCTTTTTATTCATATTATATATTATTTTTTTTTTTTTAACTATAACTCCTTTCACAGGATTAACCAGAAATCATTTGCTACTTGGATTGAAATAGTTTTAATTGTTAAATTATTGTTTAATTATTTAATTAGCAATCATTCTAATATTTGTGGAACCTGAGCTGTTGGTGTTATAACTGACTAGCGAAGTAGAATATGCTACAACGTGAACATCGCATTTTCCAGCAAGCACATTTGGTTTAGCACCAAACTGTCCATTACCAGTGCTGCCTGCTCCTGCTATCACAAGACGAAGCGATGGAACCGATAAAGCACCCATAGAAACAGAGCCACTAGCGGATACTTTGCTCATGTCATAAGGTTTCTTGAAGTTAATTTCATAGAAATTCTGAGGATTACATGAAATATTATAATCCCAGTCAGTGCCTTTGGCAACCCCAACAACTGCATCAGCAAACACTTTCATTTGTGCGGTTGTTCCTGCGGTATTAGTCACTGTGACTGTGCCACCTGCTGTTTTATTACCAACGTTAGAAAATGGAATATCATTTGTATTAGTCACTGCAGCGATTGCTCCTAAATCCTGTGCCAGTGGCAAGAATTCACCACCACTATGATAGGATTCTAATATGGATTCTTTGTTCTGCAGATTATCTTGGTTGACAATATTTGTGCCAGTCGCCTTGATTTGGATTTCCTTGATGGAGCCTGGTCGTATGCGATGCTTATTTGTCTTAAAAGCATCTGTCAGAACGGCATATACAACAAGTTTAAAGACATTGCCAGTGAATTGATTTAATTTTATATCTACCACGGTGTCAACATTGTCGTGTGTTTGATTAGTTGCTACAACTACACGTTCTTGATTGAATGCAATTTGTGTCAGTGGGCTACCACCTGCTTGGTAGGAGAGAGCACGATAGGATTTCTCTACTTCCATTTCGAACTCGGTTAAATAACAAACGGCGGATATATTGGCGAGGGCGGGAACTATTGCGGTTGGACTAGTCCCTGCCGCATCAACATTGTCCCAACAATTTTCCTTAGATTCCATATCAATTTCAAGTGTCACAGGAGAAGCAAGAACACTTAAATCTAATGCTCTGTTAGGCGAATGCTTAGCAGAGAAGTAAAAGTCAAGAGGACAGTAGAAATCAGTAATACCATCATTTACACCTGATCCTTTGATGGAGCGTCTAGCAATTTCATCGCTAAATTTATTTCCAACAGCACTTGCTAAAGTGCCACCTGTCGCAGCAACACCAGAAGTGCAGTCAAATGCTCCGAGCAATTCTTGTAGGTGTTTTCTTTCTTTATCGCTGGAGTTTTTCCACATATCCGCCACCATTGAAAACCCGTCTGTTTTCTGTAGCGTTGAGCCGTTATACATAAGTCTGGCTTCTCTCACGCACATAGCACCAATAAATGGAACTGGTTGTGCGTAATTCGCTGTGTCAGTTGTGCCAGTTGTCTCTGCGAATCTGGTATGTAAATATAGACGATTCAGTAAGCCGTATCTGGGTAGTTCAATACGGACTGTGCGTGAATATCCTGCATTGGAGGAGGATTCGACTTCTACAACTGACTGAGCACTAGCTTCTGTGTTTACTTCGGCACTGTATAACTCTGGTAAAGATTTAGAATTTCTACTCTTCAAGGCCTGATAGAAGGGACTTACGCTGTTTGATCGGTTGATAACTACACCACTATTACTCGACATGATTTTTATATATAATATATAATATAAAAATTGATTTTTAAATATTTTGTTTTTTTTTAAATAATTAAATGATTTTAAAAACAATTGTAGAATTTCCAACTTATAAGATATCTGATTGTGGAAAAGTTTTTAATAAAGAAGGATTAGAAATGAAGCAACAACTTAATAATAGAGGTTATTATCAAGTAAGTTTATGGAAAAATAATAAAAGAAAAACCAGAAGAGTTCATAGATTAATCTGTCAATCATTCTTACCAAATTTTTATGGAAAACCAGAAGTTGACCATAAAAATAGGATCACAATTGATAATAGATTAATTAATTTAAAATGGTCAACTCGTCTTGAGAATGCTCAAAACTTAGGTATATATAATACTAATACGTCTGGTCATAAAAATATATCCTATCATATAGGCATCAAACAATGGGTATTTGATAAAATAATTAATAAGAAAAGGTATCAAAAATGTTTTAAAAAAATAGAAGATGCTGTAGATTATAAAGAAAATAAATTATATCTACTTTGAATTGCGACCAAACATAACTAATAACGATGCGAGTAGTCCGCTACCAATTATCACACCTTCTGAAGCAGATATGTTAAAGCCGCCAGTATTTGTGTTATTTAACTTCTCATCACGATTTGGCTGCTCATTTGTATTATCATCATTATGCATTAATTTTTCCACGGATTCGATGATAGGTTTTTCCACGTCTTTAACCTCTACTGATTTTTCTTTTATCGGCTCCACTGGCATGTCATCATTTACGACATTTTCATTATATTCTTCTTCTTCTTTTTTAGCATTTACAGTTTCGCCGTATTGGAAATCAGGCTTGCCATCTAAATCGTAGTCAAGATTGATATTTGGCAAAGATTCTAAATACGTCATTCCTTGTTCAAGATGTAAATCTTCTTGTTGATCATAATTTAATTTAGAAGTAGGCTCATCCATAAATTGTTTGAAATAATTTGTGCCTTTGTTCGGATCTACTTTTAATTTAGGATCAGTATAAATCATTTGTTTGTCAACTCTTTCTTCTTTTAACGGTAGCATTGAATTTTTCCCTACGGCAACCAAATTATTTAAAATTCCTACGCCATACATTTCCTGTAATTGGGTTTGATTCATTTAATATATATATATATATATAATAAAAAAATATTTTTAATATGGATAATATTAAAGTTGAAAAAAAATATGAAAAATCATTTTCAATAGTTAATAACAATCATAAAAAGGTGGCGGATGATGTTAAAATAAAAGTTTACAATAGAAATTATTATTATTTTAAAAAGTTTGAGCAAAAATCTAAATATGTAGCATATTATAAAAATAATAAACACCAGATAAAACTCGTTCAAGATTTAAAGAAACCAAAGCTCCCACAAATATTTAATAGAATTTTAATAGAAACTACTATTGATTTTTCTTAACTATTCTTGATATGAAAACAGCAAAGTAATCGAAGTAATGTGTGGTTGTTTCTTCCCTGAAGCATCTGTAACAGTTTCAAGTATACCACCCGTAGTGCTGGTCATTTTTACAATCTTACCTCTTGAATTCATATAATGTATTCCAAAATGTAATTCGCCATTAAAATCCAACACACCGCCCTTATGCAGCTCCTTGAATACATCTCGTGATATTAATTCTGCAGTTCCGTGCCTAGATGCACCAATCGGTATTAAATTGTCAGTTGTTATATCTGCTTCGCTTGTTATTGTAGTATTTCCACTACTCTGAGAAAAACTGCTATTAATTTGCTTTGAGCCTTGACCCAACTGATAATCATCTTCACTATAAACATTCGGAAAATTAGTCGCACGCATAGTATGATAGTTTCCAGTATAATTAATAATTTGAGCATGATTTTCAACTAAACCTCCAAGTTTTACAAATAATAGAACTTGCTCAGTCGAATCGTCGCCTAGAAATGAATCAGCACCAACTAAATTAATTGAATCAATATTATGATAGACGTGTAGTAATTTTAATTCTGTAAAAGCATAAGATCTTTCTAATTTTATTAAAGTATCACTTGCGAGTTCTGCACCTCTAACCGATATAGATAATAATGGCATTTTTTGTTATATATATATTTAATATATTTATAAAATTTTAATATTTAATAATAAAATAATATTAATTATATATAAATAAAAATGGTTTTGTTAATATTTAGACTTTCCAAATATACTGGCACAAATGCTACTTTTACTCTTGGTAAAACATTAGACATAGAAAAATTAGTGTTTAAGGGTTTTACAAAAGAACACGCCGACAATTTAGCAGCAGACGCCGATGGATTAGCACCAGGGACAAATTCCGACTTGCCGATTATTTTAGCATCGACGTTGTTCCTGGGTGATAATCGTGTTTGTTTCTATCAAGGACAAAATGCTACTATCAATGCTGGCGGTGAAACTGATATAGGAAATATGATTCCGCTCGGTGGAACTAGAGAAAATAGAGAGCAACCTTTTAGAAAAATGGATTTAACAATTATTGACCATCGCACGACCTTTGCCGCCACCACTGAAATTTCATTTTCACTACTACAAATTCATAATAATGTGCTAACTTCTTTGACATCCGCTCAGGCCTTTGGTTCGGTCGTTGATGATAATTCAACAGCATCCTCACGTGTGCCAATAGATCATGGAATTAATTTATATTTTGAAGCAACTACAACCAACGCCCATAATATTAACCAAACATTTTCTATTGCAAATGCGGAGGGCGATGGTCTTGGAGATCCTTAAGGGTCGCCATCTTCGCCAGCACCGCCGGCTGGATCAACCCAAACATCAGGAGATTGACCATCCGTTCTTACAGCATCGGAAATTGTATAGTCTCCTTGTAATTGTTTAGAATCAGTTTCAAAGTCAAAAAATAATGAAACACCATGATCAATAGGTATAGTTTCGCCCGCATCATTGGTCATTACATCTTCACCAAATGCCATATTATTCGTTATAGTATATGCGTGTCCTTGGTTAATTAGTAAAAGTGAAATTGTAATTGTATCTGATGCGAAAAGCGTAGTAGGATTATTAATTAAAGTTAAATTCATTTTCTGAAATGAAGTATTAACTTGAACACCGAGTGGAATAGAATTGTGTATTGTATGTTCAGATAATGAATAATTTGTATCTGCAGAGTTGTTCATCCCTTGATAAAATGCGACATTTTGATTATTTAATATACTCATTTTGAGATATACTGGTATAGGAATATCTTGCTCAACCATATTTGTATATAAATCTTGTTGGCTACCGTCGAAATTATCCCATTGATATCCTAAAAATTTCATAGATTTAAAATCAATCGTTTGGCCAATAGTGAAACTAGCGTCGCACGTGGTATCTTTATTTAATCGAAATACTTTTAAAACCATATTTTTATAATTTTAATAATATTTTTAATTTTATTTATATTTTTATTTTCCTAATTATTTTCCTATTTTTTTTATTGTTGCTACGTGAGAATCTTTGAAATTCATTCCTTTTTTCATTAAATCTATCATCATAGATATATGCTTTTTGCTATGATGGTTAGAATGCTTGAGCATTGCTTTCTTGCGTGAGTGGTGTAATCCAGATTTATTTATTAAATTAATCATTTGTTTGCTTGGTGGTTTGTCTGAGTTCTTAGGAGAGGTATGATATGGCATTTTTATACTATCATTTTATATTTATATTTATTAATTTTTTCTAATTTAGATTTTTTCTTTTTGAAATTTTCATCGTTCCTCATCATTTTAAATTTTTTCTGGGCTTTAACAATATCATGAAGAGAGCCTGAAATTTTCATCAGTTCTCTATATCCAGTAGTATTATGATTCCCGGGCGTTTGGAACACTCTGAAAGGGTGCTTTTGTAATTTTCTTTTTAATTCAAATCCGACTTGTGGCTTCTGAGCAAATTGTGTGTGTGGGTCATATATATTAGATTTAATTACATTTCTCTTTTGCTTTTTCATTTTCATCGATTCTATTTTAGCTCTCGATATTTTTTGCTCTTTATCAAATGTTCCTTGACTTATTGTGGCAGTTGTTGGAACCGCATCAAAAAATTCAAAATCATCGTCGTCGTCGCTACTTTCAGTATCTTGAGCTGCTTCACTCTCCTTGATCCAACGCGACAGATCACGAACAAATGCGTCTCTTTGAATCTTAAATGCGTGTTCTGCTGCTGCCTGCGTTTTCTTCTCCGCAATAGCAGCCGTTCTAATCTCTTTTCTTCTTTGTATCCCTCTAGCATTTTCACCTGCTTTTACCGAGTCTTCTCTTTTTTTCTTTTCATCTGCTCTTTTTATTTTTGCAGCAGGAGGTTGAGTTGGTGGCATACTTGGCACATAATTAGCTGGTGGTTGAGTTGGTGGTTGAGTTGGTTTATTTGTTGGAGCCATTGTAGGTCTCATTGTGCCTATTGTAGGTCTCATAGTCGGTGCCATAGTCGGTGCCATAGTTTGACGTCCGCCAACAATATCTGGTGGTAAAAGTCTATCAGTTAGGTTCGGAACAGTGTCCTCCATAAAATTCTTAAAATTAATACCTTTTAAACCTGCTTGTCTATAAGATTCATCTTCTAAATTTGAAAGAGGCCCCATGTCTTGAAGCTTTTGTATTAATTCTTGATCAGCTATTCTTATTAATCGCTTTCTCTCATTATCATCTACATCACTTGATTTAGAGTTATACAAATCATCAATAATCCAAAATTGTTTATCGTGCTCTCTCGCTGCTTGATCTGGTGCATTAATTGGCTTATATTTCTCATTAAATACATACTCACGCTTAGTGCCAGGCCCCATAAAATTAGCAAATTTAAAGTTAGTCTCGCCAGGTTCTAACTGACGACAACCAGGAACTTTAGCTCGCTCTTTATTATCTCTATAATCAGTGATTCCACCAACTTTTTTAACTACTGTTGTGGATACTAGTTTAATAGCTTCTATGAACATAATATAATAAGCATCCATTGGCGATGCTCCTTTATTTTTATAAAATTTAAATGTAGGCTCAGGAACAGAATATCCAGAAAATTTAATAAATAATTCAGTCATTGATGCTATTTGTTTGTTCCCAATCGCACTGTCTAATAGTTTCAAAGCATTTGTTAAGCGTTGTTTATCAGATATGAGCAAAGCAGCACCAGTATGTTTTATAGCAAATTTAACCGCTTCTCTAATCGCATTTAATTCTATTGTATTTCTTGCTAATTGATTTTTACCAAGTCGCTTAATAGTTATTCCTCTTTCAGCATCTTTAAATTTCTTATCGTCATCATCATCATCATCATCGTCATCATCGTCAAAAGGATTAGGTTCGGGCGTTGGATCAGGGTCAGGTTCAGGGTCAGGTTCAGGATCAGGTGGATTAAACCGTTGTTTTTGTTGGTTTTCAATGTCAGGTGATACATAAGTAGGAAATACATAATTATAGCCTTGTGTTATTAACGGCATACCTTGGCGTATCAGTTCGTATCCAACTGTGCCACCGATTGTTGCTTGAGTGCCTTGCTGTGCTAAACGCAATCCTGCTTCTATATTTCTATCTCTGCTTAAGTCAGATAAATCCATAATATCTCGCTGTGCTTGATTTCGTGCTCTTAGTGTTTGGTCTTCTATACGCCCAAGTTCTTCTTGTTGCTGTCGCAGTCTTGCTATATGTCGTTCCTGTGCTAATACTTGTCGATCTTGTTCAACACGAGCTTCATCCAGTCTATACCTCAAATCAATATCTCGACCATATTCATCTTGTTCTCCTTTAAAGTCTTTATTTGGGTCGGCACTACGTACAGGTTCTAATCCTACTGTTGTAAATACTGATGATTCCGATCCGACTGTTGTAGATACTGATGGTTCGTACGAACCGCTTGAAATTATTAAATTGTCTTGTTCTTGTAATATAGCGGATGCGTGAGGTGCTGGTTCTGGTTTAACATCAATAGGCAATTGTCCTTTAACGATTGGCTGGTTTCCTTGATTATATTTTGAAGATAAATAACCAATTAAATCCTCACTTGATTTAATATCTTCCCTTATATTAGCCTTTGCTTGACGCAGATCTTTTAATGATTCATCTTTTTCTATATAAATTGCTCGCTCTCTCTGTATGGCATTTCGGTTTAATCGGTCTCTTTGACGTGCTCCTTCTAAATTTTGTTGAACGTCATATAATCTACCAACTACTTGATTAAATATAGTCGAAGTCGGATAAGCAAGACCAAGAGCACCACCAACCGCACCGCCAACATATGGAAGTAAAGTTTCTACCCAAGCGTGCGGTATAAATGTGCCACGTTTTGAATTTTTAATTGGCTCTAAATATCCTTGAAAGTTATAAACACGATGATAGGATTGTAGTTCAAATGATGTCATCGCTTTTTTTTCTCCATTGACAATTCGGTAGGGTCTAAAATATCTTCTTTGACCAGTTATATCATTCACAAATGGATAACGATATCTCCTATCAATTAATTCTTCTTTATCCTCACCATTATCTACAACCCAAGCAACATCTTTAACTTTCGCATTTAAATCGTGGATATTATCTTTCTTAGTATCATCCTTCTTGTCCTTTTGCGATTCAAATTGCTGTAAAATAGAATTTACATTCTTCTTTTGTTCTGGTGTAAAATACTTCCAATATACTTGTAGTTTAACTCCCTTAATGTAAGTTGGCATTGTAGTATGTCTAAATCCGTGCCTCGTCCAGTGGTCAATAATCGCCTTATACGAATCACTCGCCGCCTTTCTCTGAGCAATTTCGAGCGACGACATCTTTGTTTTACCAGAAGTATCTGATACTTTTGGGGTTGCTTTAATTACACTCCCATCCGCATTTTGAACTAGCGGATCTTTGTCTGAGCCTGCTGGTGGCACAGGTTTGTCAGGAACAGCTCCAGGGTCATCGGTTTTAGAAGAAATTGTATCGCCAATATCGCCAATCCCAGTTGTGCTTGCCGTGCGTGATATCACTATCGGTTTTATAATAGTCGTTGATGGATTAGGTGTTATTCGTTTTTTATATAATGCTAATTCATCAACCAATGCATGATATATTCGTGGTCTTGTATTTTCAATACCATTTAACGTCTGGATATACTCTGGAGTTAAATTCGCATTATCCACTTGCTGATTGTCAATCGCATTTGCTAGACCATATGCCTTTAACAACATTTTAATATATTGAAGTTGATATTCTGGAGTTGATCGAGCAGATTGTATTAACCGCCTATCCGCACTGATTCTAATTGCTTTTGATATTGCTGGTTCCGCTACAGTTTGAACGAACGTCTTATCATTTGTGGTTTTTTTAGAACCGTTATTTGGATTAAGTGTCCATTTGTCATCTTTTTTTAGAGTTGTAAATTCTGGTTCGCTACTATATATACGAGTAATTAACGGAACCATATTATTTTGATACGATTGTTGCGTAATTAAATCTAATCCATCCCTATCAACAACAATTAATTTTTTACGAGCAGTTTTAACTACTTGTTCTGACCTATATTCCAATATATTATACTGCGTCTGTGTTTTTATAAGCAATGTTGTTAATTGTGTCCGTGTGGTATCTTGTATAGATGCCTTTGCCCCAGGAGCAGTTGCGACTCCTTTGCTTAGAACATTCTGCCTACCAAGTGCTTCTCGTACATTTTTAATATATACGGTGAGGTGTGCTAAACTCATACGAGGGATGCGGTCTTGCTCTGATAAGACTGTATTCGCCTTATTATTCGCCAAACTTATAGTTGTAAAATCATTTGATTTTGATTTTAAAGGAGCATACGTATCAGAAAATCCATTATTGGGAATTGACGCTGCTAATTGTTTATCAAATTCAGTTAATAATTGTGTAAATGTTAAGTCTGGCTTTGGCCCCGTTTTAAGAGGAACTGGATATTTAGATGGCGGTTTGGTTATAATTGCTAATGCAGGTGCAGTATATCCGTCAAGTTTTGGTAAATTATTTAACACACGAGCGTCGCCTCTTTCAAACGCTCTATAATTTGCGTTGTCGCCAATTAATCGAAATAATACACTCCAATTTTGCATCGCATTTGCTAAAATCAAATGATCAGGACTTGGTGGGTTGCTTTCAGCAGATATACGTGGATATTTTTTTTGAAGTGCTCTAACTTCTGCTATTTTAGCTTCAGCCTCATTTGATAAACTATCTATTTTTGCCACCATCGCACCCGCATCCTTGATATTTATAACCTGCTTTAGTTTTGTAATATAAGTATCTAAAGAAGCTTTATTTTCAATCGACCATTTATTTATCTCTTGACCCTCGTTAATACGCTCTTTAATTTTTTTTAATTCTGTGAAATCAATATATAGTTTTTGTAGAAAGCCTAATTTCAAATCAATCTCGTCATATTTAATTCTTTGTGCTATCGTTCTTTTATTCGGTTCAATTGCTCCGATTGTATTATACTCACTATTTAAATTGGATAATGCTGATAACGATAATCCTAATTGATCTACGGTTAAGTTATTGGGGTCTAATGCTTGCAGTGTATTCATTCGTTGGACATAATCTAATGCTACTGCATAATCTGCTGATGTCTGTAATGTTTGTATGCCATCTACATTTGTAGTTGATGTGCTACCCTTTCGATAGTGCTCAAATTGGTCAAGTTCCACTCGTTCTATTAGCAAAGATGTGCCCTTATTAAAATTATTGACTAATTTCTGTATAGCATCTTGATTCGATTTATCATTTTTTAATTTAACGTACGTGGATTTAGAACCAGGGTATCCCTTTGTACTGTAATAGTTAGGATCCGAATACATTGTATCCAATTTTTTGCTATTCATAAATTTAACTAAGAAATCAAAGTAGTCAGAGTCTGCACTAATTTGTGCTGGTGTCAGTGCCTGCATTTCTTGCAATGTTTTTGGAGTGTTATATCTGCTTTGTAATTTTCCAATAATATCAATTGCTAAGTTGCCAGCTATATTCCCCGATGCATAACTCCCAGCATTGTCTTTTTCTATACTATCCATTTGACTACTAAGCGTGATTGCATTGCCCTTGCTATCTTTTCTGGAAATCGTGACCGATGGTTTTTTAGATAACGTATTCAGCCAATTTAATGCACTTGACTGGTTGTCGACTCCTGTCAGGTGTTGATTGAATGAAATAGGTTGATCGTATTCTGATAGATATAAATTTCCTGATGCTGGCAAATTCTTTTTAAATCTATCATCCACTTGCATACTCCCAGATCGACCAATGTCTATTTTATCTGTTTCGGCCAACTTGACCAAGATATCTTGATCTTGTGGCAAAGATTGCCTTTTAAGATTTGGAGGTGGCATATTTTATAATATAATAAATAAAAAAAATTGATTTATATTTAATATTTTTTAATTAAAAAATGAAGTGGTCAAAGATAAAAGGATTTCCAAACTATGAGATTTGCGATGAAGGATTAATATTAACCAGTAGCGGAAGACTTATTGGAGGAACATTAGATTATAATAAAAATAGAATCTACGTAAGATTTAATTTATATAATGAGTTTGGAAAATCTAAAAAGAAAAGACTACATAGATTACTTGGAGACGCATTTTTAGAAAATCCACACAACCTACCTACCGTAGATCATTTAGATGGGAATGGTCAGAATAATAATTTATTTAATTTAAGATGGGCCACACACTCAGATAATTCTCAGAACACAGTTGTACAAAAAAATAATTTATCAACTGGTATTAAAAACATATCCTATTATAAATCAAAAAAAGGATTTTATTTTAAAAAAAGTCTAAATGGCGTTACATTCAGTAAGTATTGTAAATCTCTGGAAGAAGCATTATTTTATAAAAATAAATTTTATAAAGAACACGATAGCGAATTTATGATTAAAAACAGCAGAGATGAAAAAATTAAATGTTAAGATTATATATAATTATGAAAATGGTGATTAAAAAATCTACGAAAGCTGGAAAGAAATATATGGCGATTTTTACTGGTAAGATTAAGAAAACAACTCATTTTGGTTCAAAGGGGATGTCAGATTATACGCTATCAAAAGATAAGGATCAGAGAGCAAGATATCGGACTCGACACAAAAAAGATCTTAGAACTCGGGATCCTATGAGAGCTGGGTATTTGTCATATTATTTGCTATGGGGAGAATCAACAAGCTTACGAGAAAATATAAAAAATTATAAAAAAAGATTTAATTATGATTAATTATATATAAAAAATGACTATGTCTGAGTTCAGCTTGACTGAGATATCTATAACTGCTGTAGCAATAATTGGGGCCTGTGGCTCATTTCTTGCTATACTGGAGCGGTCGAGATGCTCAAATATTGATTTGTGTTGTGGATTGATTAATTGTAAGAGGAAAGTGCCCGACATTGAACCGCAAGCAGATATAGAGAGACCCTAAAAATAAAATATTAATAATATATATAAAAATGGTTGTCGAAGTTGTCTTCTATTTATACATATATTATAGAATATATTGCTATAATAATGACGAGTAATTATATTTATTATTTCCGAGTGTGGATTTATAAGCTAGATGCTCAAAATAATTATTATATTTAAAATTTAAATCCCATTTTTTTTTCATATAATCTAATTCCAGATCCCACGCACGATGCTTATTTTTTTTAATTGTTTTGTATAGTTTTAATTGTGTTAGTAATAATGAGGTTTTTTGCCAAGACGGATAGTAATTTGCCGTACTAGATATCTGCCTATCATTCCAAGTTCTAACATTTAAATAGTGTAGCATGCAATCATTATCTAGTTCCATATCTTGGTGTATTAACTGAGCATCGTCTTCTACAATTAGCACATAGTTTAATTTTTCTTTAACTATTGTCTCAAGTATTTTAATATTGGTTTCATATAACGAAATAACCGCTTGTTGATGATGTTTTTTTTTCGACCACATACAAATTAATTGGTCGGTATTTTCTTTTACTTCTTCAGGTTCTATAATCCTAATGTCATTACAGTCAATCCTCAGTAGTTCGCAAATATCACGACCTGCATCTACTCCTCGATGAATAATAAAAATATGTTGAAATCTCATTTTATATTTTATAATTTAATTTATTTAAATAATTAATTCTCGTTGAACGATACTTCCTACCCAGAATAATGATATGCTCTTGGAACACTATGCTCTATATCGACTTCATAATGAAAAATAATATCAGTTGGTTCATTTGAATGCACCGTGTTATTTATTATCATCGCCCGATATGCAAGTGCAACTTCGTCCATTATTTCAAAAGCATTATCCCTATCATCTTTCTTTCCAAATCCAAGAAAAAGATCTGCAATTTCTTTTTTATTTTCATAATTTCTAGAAGCAAAAACCGCTATTATATCGCTATTAAACTTAATTATAGGTGTTAATTCATGACGCAAACTTTGACTGACTAAAATAATATAGAGGTGGTAATGCCTCGAAAGTGTGTATAATCTAGATAGCAAATCTTTTGTCTTTTGGTCGGTTGATTTAACAATATCATCCAGAACTAATAGAAGCGGATGCGATTTGCTTGGATCGGATGTGATTAATTGTAATTGTCTTTCTAATATTTTATTTAAAAATGGTTCGTCAAAGGATGTAAATTTAAATTTATCATCCAAAAAAGCATAATCGCCATTATGAATCGTAGGACTAACAATTACGATATTTTTAATCTTTCTTCTCTTAATAAATTCTTTGTAGATAATATGACGTGTTAATACCGATTTACCAGACCGACGAGACGCTAAGACAGTTATCGTGGCGTATAATGGGATATTTTCCAAATCAAATTCTTTTATATTTACTAACGAGTCCATTTATTAATGATTATATTAAATACGGATTTAAATAAATTATATTATCGTTTTTTTTGTAAAAATTTGTATCTATTTTGGATTTATATAAATATATTGTGTTATTATTACAAGTTCGTGCTCGAATAATTTTATTTCTTTCTATACACATTAAATTAATCCAACCATTATTATTTCCAGTATCTACTTTTTTAAAATTAAATGATTTGCCATTAATTTTACAAGTGTAGGCGGTTTCTTTTTTAAAATTTATAAGTTGTTCTAATACTTTGCATTTGTGATTATAAACTTTAACATATTTATTTATTAGTAGCATATAATCAATCCGTTCACTATATGTATAAGTATTTTTTTGAGTTAGAAATCCAGCAGTTAAATATTTAAGATGTTTAGGAAGAACCTTATTTGTTTGAGATTTTTTCTGATACCACGTGACTTCGGATGGAAATATATCCCTATATTTAGATTTACTCCAACGATTATAAGCAATTCCATCTTTTATAACAATATTTGTCATTTTATAGAAATAATGTAATCCATTTTAAATAATTTTCTTTTATTTTCTTTTTTTCTTGTCGCGGGATAGAAATAAAGTATTGCTTTTTTAAATAAGTGTTGGAAATAAGATTTAAGAACCGAAGAACAACAGAAGGACACGAAATAAAGAATTAAAGCGATATTTTACTCATATTATAATCGTCGAAAACCTCTATAAACCTTTTGAACATTTCTGGAAGGAGTAAAAACGTGCTTTATTTTAGTAATTTATATAAACTGAAAACCAGATGAAACTTACCTATTTTTTTATAAAAAAAAGAATTTGATATATTTGTATTTGAACTGGAAGACAACTGAATATTAAAAATCTTGGAAAATGGAAAAGTAAAAATAAGAAGAAAATGAGAATAATATTAATTAATCCAAATCCATTATATTTATATCTAAAACCAAATACTTTATATCTAAAACCAATACTTTATATCTAAAACCAATACTTTATATCTACATCCAGCGACGGCGACAAGCAAAAAAAGAAAATAAATAAAAATACTTAAACATATATAGCAAAACTAATTATATAAAGCAAATGAACTACGAGAACTCCAAATCACATCTAAATAAATATATTGAATCTAATTTTCCAGATTATACTAAGAAGCAAGCGTATAATGTTAAATTTCGCATTAAAACAGGTTGGAATGTGCCATCCTGCAAAGTAGCAATAAAATTTAAAGAATATCTAGAAAACGATAAACTCATGCGAAAGACTGAAGAGGATTTAAAATTATCCAAAATGTCATGTAATGAAATCGACCAATATTTTATGGAGCAGGAGAGAATTAGAAAAAATGAAATCGATAAAAAGATGAAGATAAATCATATATTATTTAAGCAAAAATCTAAAAATAAAAAACTGGAGCATAATAAAATATTTGACAAGTTAAAACATGATGGTGATATAGTAGAGCTTGTTAATCTTGAAGATAAAGACGATCCAGAATACCAGGATGGTCGAATTACAAAGACATTTGAATTAATGCGGATTCAAAATGATTTGTTCGATAACGCCGTATCTACGATGTGTGCTGAGTTAAATACATTATTAAAATTAGAATTTGATTTACACGATTGGAATCCAATTCTTACTGGATTTTATAACCAATTAAGAACTGAATTTGAGAATAAAATAATGGTAGAGAATATGAACTGTCGTGAAAAGGAACTCGCTAATATGGTTTCAAGAGATGAATGTATCTCGCATCAGGAATGGATCAAGAAAATGGTAGCGAAGGGATACTATTGTGGTTGGCCTGATGAGGATCATTTAGGCCCGACATCTGACCTGGATGCGTGGGTGTTTGTTGGAACAAAATGGACTGCTGAAATAGATAAATTTAGAAATCGTGTGGATAGAGAATATTTAAGAGAAGGATACAGCTTACAAGAAGTCAAGACCAGTAGAGCAACATTTGTAGAGTGCTTATTCAGAGTAGAAGAGCCAGAATTTGCTAAGCATCCGAAAGTTTCGCTCGCTGGATATAATTTTGTCAATTTGAATGCGACGACAATTAGTTATATTAAAAAAAGGTTTAAAAGTCATTATATCGATCGTAAGATACATACTTCAATTGGTATGTATGGAAAAGAATTATCGACCAGTTCCTGACGATTCTGATGACATAGCTCTCTGATTGACTAGATTATATGCTATTGAGGTGACAAGGAACACTCCTATCTTACGCATGAGAGTGCTATTTTGTGGCATCATAGTAGACACTCCGAGGAATAATCCTGTGTGTTCGAGCGTAGATAAGGTAGCATTATCCACATCACTAACTACCTTTTGAAGATCTGGACCTAATATTCCCATTTTCGACATGATTAGCATAATTATTTATATATTATTAAATATAAAAAAATATATTTAATATAATATAAAATGGATAAAACTAATATCGAACCCGCTGAAAGCATAACTGATAATTTATCGCACGACCTACTAGATTCGATGCTAACTGGAATCGCTAGTCAGATGATTTTGCAATATGCTTTTGGAAAATCACCATCAATAAAAAATATGATAAATAAAAATACCCTTATCGACGGTGTAAAATTAGGAGCTAGCATTGGCGTGTATCGGCGTGTTGGTAGACCAATTCTCAATCAGGTGATGAGCAGGACACCAGTTCTTAATGATATGATTAAACTATAAATAAATTATTCTAACCATAAAATATCTTTAGGTAATCCTAATTTATAACAATAGTAAAAACAATCAAATGATGCTCCTTTTGCTTCAGTATCTACTACACCATTTTTTATTTTAATAAAATTTATTCTTTTTCTTGGTATAATAATCTGAATATTTTTATCTGCCCACGCTCTCATATAACTTGTAGTAATTTTAAAAGCAGGCATTATCAGCATAAAAGGTTTATCTAAAACAAGCATTCTATTCATTACTTTTTTTGCATCGCTGAACGGCGGGTTGGATACTATAATTTCTCCTAAATTGTTTTCATAAAAATCTATTTTTTTATGAATTACATTAAATCCTAATTTTGTTAATATTTTTCCACTATTACCATCGCCGTAGAACGCTTCCCATATTAACTTATCTTTTGGTATAAATTGTTTAACATTATCCCAAGCGTGTTCTGGTGTCATATAATCGTCGTGTTTATGATTTCCAAACCAACTCGCCATATTTTATATTTTATAAATTAATTAAATAAAAATCAATTATTAAATAAATAAATTATAATAATATAAATGGCATTATTTGTAAATAAGCATCAAGGAAAATTTAAGGACGATGAATTTTATACATTAGAAAAAGATTGGGAAAGAATAAAAGACTATATACCTAAAGATAAAGTCGTATGGGAAGCATTTAGTAATGGAAAATATGAAGGAGTTGAATATTTAAAATCTATTTGTAAAAAAGTCATATCTAATACTGGTGATTTTTTTGATAATAATGAAGGTGATATAGTTATAACAAACTGTCCTTTTTCAATAAAGCGTGAAGTTCTAACAAAATTAAAAGAATTAGAAAAACCCTTTATAATGATATTACCTACGTTATCATTACAAACTAAATATATGAAAAACATATTTGATGATGGAATACAAGTCATAATGCCAACTAATAAAATATATTTTTATAAGATTATTGATGGTAAAAAGAAAGTATATGATAAATTGTCTTATTATTGTTGCTATGTTTGCTATAAAATGAATTTAAGCAAAGATATTATATTTGTATAGAATAAAAATGTCAGCAAAAATTATTTCATATTCAAAATCTGTAGAAAATGAAGATACATTGATTGATCAAGTTGCTTATTGTGCTAGAGTATCAAATCCCGCCAATCAAAATAATAAATTAACCAACAACAAATTAATTAAATATTTAATTAATCATAAGCACTGGAGCCCGTTTGAGATGGTAAATATTTGTGTAGAAATAAAAACAACTAGGGATATTGCCAGACAAATACTACGACACCGATCTTTTAGCTTTCAAGAATTTTCAACACGGTACGCAAAGGTCACCGAAGATTTTATCATAAAAGATGCTAGGCTTCAGGATCTGAAAAACAGACAGTCATCTTTAACAACTGACGATGATAAATTAAAAACAGAATGGGAACAAAAACAAAATGAAATAACATCGTTAGTGAAAAAAAATTATGGTTGGGCTCTTGAACACGGTATAGCAAAAGAGTGTGCGAGGGTTATTCTACCAGAAGGGCTAACTCCTTCGACATTATATATGAGCGGAACTCTTAGAAGTTGGATTCATTATTTAAAACTAAGGTGTGGCAATGGCACACAAAAGGAGCATATGGATATAGCAACTAAAATTAAATCTAAGATAAGTGTAATATTTCCTCTAATTAATGAGCTTTAAATTGCGACCATCGCCTTCTTCGTCTTCTTCGATGATAAATTTAATAATTTTATTAATAAATGCTGGTTGAATATCAATATCTGTTTTAAAGGCGAGCTCCCAGCTCCTACCACCTTGTCTATTAATCTGAGGATAGCAATTAGCACAAATAATTCTAAATCTAGTATCATCTTTTTTATAACCACCACTTCCTTCATACAAACCGAGTTCATTACAACCACTCATTTCTTCACAATAATAGCATCTGATGATTCGTTCGGACATATTTTTTATAATTATTATTTAATCTATAGAAAATTCAATTTTTGTTTTAAATCTCATTTTTTAAATTAAAAAAAACTAATCTAACTAATCTAACTAATTGAAATATAACTAACTATGTAAAACACAACCAGTATAGCATGATTTTGTTGAACAATGGTTTACAAATTCAATCCACGACATAAGCGGATATGATTTAGCAATCGCATAGTATAAACCATACGTATGATTGAAGGAGTCTTCGCCAAACCTAGATTTATTTTCAATTCTAAAATTGTCGGAATCTCGCCATTTGAGGTTAATGAGGTCAACAAGTGTGTATTGCTTTGAAAGGACTGTCATTTTATTTTGCTTTGGTTTTTTTGTAATTATTATTTAATCTATAGAAAATTCAATTTTTGTTTTAAATCTCATTTTTTAAATTAAAAAAAACTAATCTAACTAATCTAATCTAATCTAACTAATCTAACTAATCATCTAATCTATTTAAAATCAAAATATTTTTCATAATCACTAACACCAGCAATTATTAAATTCTTAATTATATCAAAATCTTCTGTAAATATCTTAAAAAATATTTTACTATTTTTTTCACTATCTTCTTTTTTCATCAAACTTAACCAACAACTATACATCATAACGTAAATTGTTTTATCAGTACTTATACTACTTAACTTTGACCATGACTTATGAACCTTAGGTTGTTTCTTTGACTTTTGTTTTGACCTTTGTTTCTTTGACGGCATGATTTTTTTTGTAATTATTATTTAATCTATAGAAAATTCAATTTTTGTTTTAAATCTCATTTTTTAAATTAAAAAAAACTAATCTAACTAATCTAACTAATCTAACTATAACTAACTAAAATATTGTAGCAACCTAACATACGTTTTAGCACCTATACCCTTGACGTCATTTAGTTCAATAATCTTTTGTTCTATCCTGTTTAGTTTTTGTAATCTTTTAACAATATAGTCAGGTGTGTGTCTTAACTTGCCGATCTCTATCCTCAATGCTGTATTCTCCTCACGCAACTCTTCTATCTCTCTCAGCATCTCTCTCTCTCTGTCTCTACGAATATGTCGCCAGCCTGACAGGACTGCGGTTAGTTCAACTACTCTAGCCCTCTCTTGTTGAAGAAGTCTAGGTAGTTCTTCTTGACTGGGTTGTTTATTTGCATTCATTAACAAATCACATATTTTTAAATAATCACCGCTACCAATCGCCTCTTTGTATTCGTCAACAATAGCAAGGATTTTGTGTAGAGCGGACATGTCTGATTTGCTTTGCTAAAATAATTGAATTATTGTTTTGAGATAGAAAATTCAATTTTTTTTTTTAATCTCATTTTTTAAATTTAACTAACTAATCTAACTAATCTAACTATTTAGATTTGATTGAATTAACAGAATGGCCAGGGTCAAATATATTTAGGATTGAGTTAATTAGATTACCCATCGGTGATAGCGTGTTGGCGATTAAATTTCTCCCTATAACAGAACTAATCGTTTCATCTTTTCCTCCAAATTTAACACCATTTGACTTAATTAGTAGATTATTAAATAGATTAAAATAACCAAGATTCAGTAGCTTACTCATTTCCCCAGATATTAGCATGATTTTATACTATATATATATATTATTATTATAAATTTAAAATTTCCAACTCAGTAGACATTATAAAAAACGTCGCTGAAGCAATAAACCGCAAAATATATTGAAAAATTTATACTATTATCGCAGTAATTAATGAGAAAGAACGAATTTGCGTTTTTTACCCCAAACTACACATAATCACAAATAAATACAAATTTATTACTTAACCGCACCATAAAATGATTTATTACTTCATCGACTTAAATGTAGTGGTAAAAACCAACTAAAAGTTGATATATATATTTATTTATAAATATATATATTAAATTCTATTTATAGAATTTAGTTTTTACCACTACATTTAAGTCGATG
>Ga0209634_1000752_pt1 | contig 24644 bp, 31 predicted proteins | sample LinPmetageLP40_FD_184043 | JGI IMG/M metagenome (GOLD analysis project Ga0209634, IMG submission 184043) | Marine viral communities from the Pacific Ocean - LP-40 (SPAdes) (version 2) | ecosystem: Environmental > Aquatic > Marine > Oceanic | place: Pacific Ocean | collected 2010-08-26 | reverse complement strand
CCTTCGCCTAATGTTCTAACATCTTCTATTCCAGGAGGGTTTACTACATAATATGGTTTATTTTTTCTAATATTAGTACTACTATTATTACTATTATTATTATTATTATTATTATTATTATTATTATTACTATTATTACTATCATCCCCAATAGCTTCTGCCATAGCAGATTGTTTTAATAAATCTACAGTTGGGTCAATGTCATCATTTCCATCAACATCTCCAAATCCAAAATTTACTTTATTAAATATTATAGCTTTAAATTTATTTTTTATACTTTCATCATAATCTATTTTTAAACTTAACCATTTACCATTATTTTGTACATTCATAAATTCTGTTCTTTTTAAATATGGTAAATTATTTGCTTTATCATAATTAAAACCAATTCTTAATTCACGACCATCATAATTACTTTTGGAATATAATATAAATGGTTTTAATGGCACTACAGATTTTACATTAATAGAACGACTACCATTAAGCATTTCTACATGTGATTTATCTATACATTTAGTATATCCTTTTTCAGCATCTCTTAAACATATTTCTTTATCAAAATGATATGGAATTTGTTTAATATATTCTAAGGTTTTTGATGTAATTTCCATATCATTTAAAAAAATAGAGCCTTTTACAAATAATGTATCTTTTACGTTAGTATCATATAAAACTGGATTAATATTCCAATTATATATAATTACATCTTTTTCTTTAAAATTTGCTAATTGTGTATTCATTGGACTAGACCCACTAGCTTTAATACGTAATGTTCCATCATTATTACCATCTTTTATATTTTGATTACCATCACAAGTTAATCTAAATGATGATTCTAAATATACATTATCAAGACATATGTTTAAATATACATATTTATCATTTATTTTTCTACTATTAATAATCAAAAAACTATCTGTTGTTTTTATTGGTATTTTTTGATTTTTTAATCTTTCAAGATCATAATTATCATTTTCATGTGTTTCATAAAAATCATAATCAATTAAATTATTAGTACGCTTTATATTTAATAATGGATCTTTTTCTAATTGTTTATCTTTTTTATCTGTTAAATCTGATGAATTATTATGGTAATATAAATCATTATTATTTGCATAACTTGGTATAATAATCCATTTCCCATCTTTATTTACATCTCTAAAATCATCATAGCAAAATATATCAACTATATTTCCACACTTTAAACCATTTACTACACCACCTAATTCGCACATGCATATAAATCCCATATTTGTTCCTACATTTTTAATAGCAACTTCATCACCATAATATATTACATCATCATTTTTTCGCGATATATTGTAAAATGACCATAAGCCTGTAAAATCTAAATTATCTAGATTATAATTACTATTTATATCTACATCTACATCTACTGGATTTTCTTTATTAGATAAAAACACACATTCAGTTATATTTTTAGAATTTTTATCAAAACAACCAACGGTTGAAGATTGTTTTGGACATGATATTCCATTATTTAAATAATAAATATCTTTATATTTAGGATAATAATTATCTATAGATAGCTTTCTTTTATTATAATATGTTTTGGTTAAATAAAAATTAAATTGTGTTTTATAAGTTATATAATTTTTACTAGCATTATTACCAAGCAATATATTACTATTATTTATTTCTAAATCATTTTTTATTTCATTATCTTTTATAAGTTGTTTGTACAAAGAAAAATTATCTTTAATATTATATTTGTTTAAAAATATAATTAATATAAATAAGATAAATAATAAAACTATTATTTTATTCATTAATATAAACTTATAATTTTTTTTTACTAATTTATTTTAGTATGTTCGTCATGTCTATCAATTAAATAATTAGCATTTTTAAATGGTTTATTTAATAAATCAAAATCATTTATCATTTTACCTGGTAGCATTGTAAAATTAACATTACTATCCTCATCTTTATTTGGACATACATCATTTTGCAATGTTTCTACTCCGTTTATTGGGGAACCTTCAATCTCATATATTTTTTTTTTTCTAACAGCTTTAATCCATCCTTTTTTTAACTTTTTAGCTCGATAACATCTTCCTCCAGCACTAGCCCAACAAAACTGTCGGGTCATCAAATGGTTACGAGTACAACCATATTTATTATAAATAGGATTACCACTCATACCAATATATCTATAATTATATTTCTTATCACTTCCAGATTTCCATTTTTTCTTTCGACAAAATTTTCGCCCACTCTTACATTCATAACATCGTTTTTTCCATCCTCCTTCTGGAATATTTGGTCCATAATAATTTTTCCCTTCTTCCCATCCTAATTTAATTCTTTTAGCACCTGATACATCCATACTTGTTAGCCCAACACATTGTGGATTTCCATCACTATCTAAATTATTTTTAGATTCTAAATTAATATTCTCTTTCCCAATTAATTTATTAACATTATTATTTGTAATACAAGCATCATCTATACATACAGCATGTCTTCTAAATGATGGTAATTTTAAAGCATTAAATAACTCTTCTTTAGTTATGCATACAACTTTATTTGATTCTGGATCTTGAATACATAATTTATTTATACTAATATTATCTAAATTATATTTTTTTTCGCTATTAATAAATAAATTTTTTTCTGAATATATATTTTCATCATTTATTTCAAAATTTTCGAAATAATTATACTTAATAATATAAATACCGGTGATGAATACTATAAATAATATAATTAAGTTTCTATACATATTATTAATAAATATTTTATAATCATAGCACAAATTTATTTAAACCTATTTTATCATATTTCCAATAATTTTTAAAATTTTCGTATTTACTTAATTCTAATTGTTTTTTAACATTATCATCTAAAATAAATCCTAATGATTTCATATATTTATACGCTCCCTTATGAATTTTAATATTTTCATTAATATAAATCATATCAATTGGTTCAAATATATTATGTTCTTCATCTAAATCATTTCCTATTAAATTATTTATTAAAAATATATTGTTTTCGTAATATGTTTTAATTAATGTATTAACAACTTTATTGTTTGTTTTATTATTTGATAATAAAAGTAATTTGACTGCTTTGGTTTCAAAACTATATGTTGAATCTAAATCTTCACTAAAATTACTAATACTAATATTTTTGTTATAAAAATAAGAATAAATATCATTTAAAATAGTATTATTGAATGTTATATTTAAAAATAAAACATCTTTTTTATCTATTAATGACCTAATTTTTTCATAGTTATATATATTTATTATAAAAACAGCATCACATACATTATTATTAAATTTATTTATTAATGAATCTATATCATAATTTACATAAAATACAACATTATCTTCATATTCTAAATTATCATCTTTTTTTAATATATCAATTGGTTTAAAACCATACATATATAGTAAAATCATTAAACCATTAAAAGATTCACTATTTTTATCTTCAGTACCAATAATTAAATGTCTTTTGTATGTATTATAAAATAATTTTAAATCATGTACATTACTAATTTGATTTAATTTATCATCATGTATAATATTTGTAATTAAATAATAATAATTATAATAAATACCACTAATATATCTTAAATTTAATAATTTATTATTTTTATATGCATTTAATCCTAAATAACTATCTAAAAAATTATTCTCATTATCTATACCAAACTGTATTATATTTTTATTTAAATCAGTTAATAATTTACTAGATTTATCATATAAAACAATATCTATATTAGAATTTGCTAATTTTAATAATAAAGTTGTAAATTTAATTGTTTTTTCATTTTTTAAAATTCCAATTATATATTTATCTTTTACATCAATAGAGGTAAAAATATCTTTTTGAATATTTATTAAAATAAATATTATTAAAAAAATAATAATAATATATAAATTCATTAATATAGTCTAATAAAAATAAAAAAAAAATAAGATAATATTAATATGAATAAAAATTTAAGAATTCAAATATCTATAATATTATATTTAGTATTTATTGGAATATTAATATTAATAAAACCAAACTATATATATAATACAGATGGTTCATTAAAAAACTTTGGTACAGGTAAAAATAAGACTATTTTACCATTATGGTTTTTAATATTTATTGGAGCATTTTTATCCTATTATTTAGCACATATATTAGTGTTCCTTTTTTACAAAAAAATGTAAATTAATATTTTTGGTACCATTACTAATTAAAGTATTTGTTATTTTATTTATATTATATTTACTTACATCTTCTATAAAATAAATAGTATTACTTAATTTGATATTATTAGTATTGCATATAATCGGTTCTAAATTCATAAATTTAAATAAATATTTTAAATATTTAATTGTTTTATTACTATTTGACATTATTACTATTTTCTTTTTTAATGATTTTCTTAATAAATATTTAAATTTATATGATATTTCTGTATTAAATATGTCATTTTTAGATTTTAATAAATATTCTAATTCTTTAAATTTATTATCATATCTACAATATGGACATTTAAATAGGTCATAATTTGTTATTGTTTTTATACAATTTGAACAAAAATAATGATTACAACTTGTTTTTATATTAATATTATTTTCATAACATATTTCACATAGTTTATTTTGTTGTTTATTAATTTTAACATTTAAATTTAATTCATTATTATCTAACACTTTAATAAAATGTTTTTTTACTAATTTACTCGAATAATTTCTAAATATTATATTGTCTTCTAAATTATATAATAATTTATTAGTTAATAGATATTTATTTAAATTTACATCAAAATATGTATTATAAATATCTAATACTTCATTAATACTAATATTATCTACTTTATTTATGCATACAAATATTTTAGTAAATTTTAATTTTTTAATATTAAAATTTATATTTGTATCTAATAAAATTATAGTATCCCACTTTATATTTTGTATTCTATGATTTATTGATTCACTATTTATAACAATATTAATATTACTATTTTTAAAATACATCCTTTGACATTTATTTATTATGAATAATGTATTGAATGGTATTAATAACAATTCTTCTATTAATTTAATTAATATATCATAAAATATAATTGACCCATTTATGTTATATATTTTATGATTTTTATTAAAATCTAATAATGATTTATCTAATAGATTTAGTTGTATATCATTTAAATTATAAAAATTAAAATTATTATTCAACTTAAAAATATTATTATTAATTTTTTTTTTAGATAATTTATTAAAACAAACTATTTTATCTATAAATTCATGTTTATCTATTACTTCTATATTATTTAAAATAATTTTATATAAAATATTAAAATCTGGTATTTCTAAATTATTATTTAATAAATATTTTAACTTGTTAGTGTTTACAACTAAAAATATTTTTACATTATGATTTGTATAATATGAATTATTATTTTTCTTCATAGAAAAAACTTTTTTTTTTAAAATCCGTTGAATTTTTATAGAATAAATTTCATTATTATTTGGAATATTTAATAATGAAAAAATTAATTTATTATGTGTATTGTAAAAATTGGTATGTTTTTGTATAAATTTATCATTTACATAATTATACGAATGAAATAGTTCAATATTTCTCATAATTATAAATAATAAAAACTCTTTAAATTAAAGGCGGTTAAATAAGTTATTTATATTATTGTTATTAATATATAATGGATAATTTAATGAATATGATGAATCCTGACATGATTAATAATTTAATGAATAACGATGAAATAAAAAAAATGATGAATGATCCAAAAATCATGGAAAAGTTAGGAAATATAATGGGAGAGAAAAAAGAAGATTATGCTCCTCCAAATTTAAATAATGATTTATTTGATGGACTATCAAAACCTATGAATGAAGAACCACCACCATGTTCTCCAGATAGTTGTCCATATCCATCAAATACATGTCCTTGTCCTGGAACAACTAATAAATTTGAATTAGGAACAAAAATAGTGACACATAATTTAAAGAGTGAAACCTTTAATAATTGTTCTGGAACGATTGAAGATAATTTAAATAATGGACGGTATGTTATATTATTTGATGATAATAGAACTGCTTCTATTAAAGAGGAAAATTTATTAAATAAATATGAAAATATAGAAAATATAGATTAAGTATTTAAAAAGAAGAATATGAATAATACTATGGAAAAATTAATTATTGATTTATTTGAAAAAAAAATTATAAGTAATACTATTAATTTTAACACCTTATTAACATATCCATATTTAATTAATAATATTGTTATTTATATCTATAATAAAATTAAATATATAGATTACAATAATATTATAGGAATAACAAATATTTCGTCACATATTACATCTATATTATCACACAATCATAATATTCCAATATTAATGTTTTCTAAAGATAAAAAAATAGAAGGTAATATAGGAGAAGATAATAAAACAATATTAATTATTGATAAATTATATTCTGGACGGTCTATAATGAATTATATAAACACATTAGAAAGTAATAAAATTAATATTAAATTTATTTTAACACTATATAGTTCAGATAACAAAAAATTAGATTTTTTTGATAAATATAATATTATTTCATTATTTAATGAAAATTATATTACAAAGGTATTAACGACACATAATTTAATAAATACTAAATTATATTATAATTTATTACATAATGAAATATTAGATCTTAAAAAACAGAAAAGAAGTAAATTAGGATATGAATGTAAATTAACGAATATCAAAGATATTATTTCTGAAGTAGATAATATTGGAGAACATATTATAATTTTAAAAATATGCAGTTATAAAATAGAAAATTTTTGTATAAATTATGGGAATGCGTTAAGTAAATTAGCAAAAAATCATAATTTTATTATAATTGATGATTTAGGATTAAATAATTTAGATCATATTAATCTAAATAATTATAAATGGGCAAATATATTAACAACATATAAAAATAATAATAATAATTGTAATCTACTATATATTAATAATAATAATGACGATATTATGTTAAACAATAATTATGTTGGAACGATTGGTTCTTATACAAATAATTATATTAATTTTACAAATACTATTACAGATATAGAAGAATTAAAAAAAAATATTAATTATGATATAGTTATTATAAATAGTAACTTATTTACTAATAAAATTATTTCTTATATAAATTCAATGATATGATTCCGAATATGGTATTATAATAGTATTAAATATTTTAATATATTTATCTTTAATAATAATATTTACATTTTTAGATTGATAATAATCAATTGTTTTTCTATAATTTTCTTGTGTTACATTTGATTTAAATCCAAAATAATAATATATATTTTCTAAAACACTATAATTTTTTGGCTTTTTTACTTGGAATTTACTATTAATTAGTATATATTTAATGATTAAGTTTACTATATCAATATCATATGGTGTAATATATGTTTCAATTAATAAATATTTATTAATTAATTCATTTACAAAAAAATAGTCATAATTAATTCCTTTTTTTAATTGTTCCAAATTAATTTTTTTATTATAATATATAGAATTTTCTCTATATTTATCTATTTTATATTTTTTACTTAATAAATCAACAATACCAATATCAATATTTTCTAAATTCATATTATTAATTATATTTATTATTAATATTTTAATATTTTTTTTGTATGTTATTATTATAATGAATTTAAAAAAATTTATGAAAAAAATTGATGTTGAACAAGTTGTTGTTGGTGTTTTAATAATTGTATTAGTTGTTTTAGTTGTTGTGTATGTTAACAAAAACAATGAAGGGTTTGAAGGAGGAGGAAAACCTAAATTATATTTCTTTTATGTTGATTGGTGTCCACATTGTCAAGATGCAAAAGATAATGTATTTAATGATAAAGAATGGAATAAATTAGAAAACAAAAATAAGGTCGAATTAATTAAAGTAAATTGTGAAGGTAGTGAAGAAGAAAAAGCATTAGCTAAAGAAAATAATGTTAAAGCTTATCCCACAGTAGTTTTAGATAATAATGGTGATAAGACAGAATTAGATAGTGGTGTTACTCCATCATCGGTTAATACATTACTAAGTAATTTTTAAATATTAAAATATGTTTTAAATTCGTTAGTATTTATAGTTGTAATCGTTTTTTTATATGTATCTTCTATTAAAGAAATTTTAGTATTATATTCGATATTAAAATTTAATCCATCAATTCCATCCGTTTCTATTAATAATGTATTCGATTTATAAAAATTATAACATGATTTTATAAGATTATGATAAGAACATAACAATATATTATACATATAATCTTTTATATTTTCTATATCATGACATTTATTTAATTTACCTACTATTAATATACCATAAGTAACATCCTTTTCATCTTTAAAATAATCTATTGGATAATGACTAGTAAGTGCTCCATCAACATAATATTTTTTATCTATTTTTATAGGATTGAATAATAATGGTATAGCAATAGACATCATTAAGGCTTTTATTATTGGTGTATCTGGTGTTCCTAAATGATCAAAATATTGTACATCCATTGTATTTACACATGTCGCTGTAACTATTAATTTTTTATTTGTTATTTTATACAATTCTTTAAATGTTATATTAGAATTTCCAAGTTTTGCATCTAATATAATTTTAATTATTCTATTAAAACTATCGCCATTATCTAATCCATAATTTTCAAAAAAATTAAATATATTATCTGTAGTAATATTTTTTAAATTACTAGTATTTATTTTTAATACTATTTCTTCTATTTCATTATATCTAAAATCTAATACACATAATGTTGCTATTAATGAACCCGCAGAAGTTCCAATATACGATTCCACATTTTTAAATAAATCTTTTTCTTCAAAGGCTTTAATAAATCCTAAAAAACTATATATTTTTACACCAGCACCACTAAAAACTATATTTTTAATCATTATGGTATTATATATAATATTTTTTTGTATTATATTTTTAAATAATGTCAATGTTAAATATTAATGAACTATTTAATGATCAATTAGAAAAAGAAAAAACAAAAGAAAAAATATATGATGATGTACTAAAAGAATGTCATAAAAAAATTATTCGTTCTGTTAAATTAAATCCATATAATAATTATTGTTTTTATGTTATTCCAACATTTATATTTGGTGTTCCATTATATAATATGAATAATTGTATTTATTATTTAATAAATAATTTATCTAAAAATGGATTTAATATTAATTATACTCATCCAAATTTATTAATTATAACATGGAATAAACAAGAACAAAAAAATAAACAAACTAATAATTTATTTAAAAATTCATCTGATATTAAGTCAACATTAGATTATAAACCTTCAGGAAATCTAATTTATAATACAAATCATCTGAAAGAATTAAATAATAAAAAAAATTATTTATTAAAAAATTAATTATTTAATTAAATTAATTATTTAATTGTTGCATTGATACTCTTAATGTTAATTTATATAAAGCCTCTAATATTATTATAACAAATATACCAAATAATATAAATAAAATAATATCATGTATATTATTATCTAATTTATTATCATTTTCATTATTATCTATTTCATTCTTATTTTCTATTTGATTTATTAAAAAATTTATTTTATTATTAATTTCATTAATTTGTGAATTATTTTGTTTATCATTTGAATTATTTTGTTTATCATTTGAATTATTTTGTTTATCATTCGAATTAGAATTATTCTTTTTATTATTAGAATTAGAATTATTCTTTTTATTTTTATTAGAATTAGAATTATTTGAATTAATTTGTTCTGGCTCTGATTCTAATTCAGATTCAGATTCAGATTCAGTTTCTAAATTAGAATCTTCTGGAATAATTCTATTATCTTTTTTGCTATATTCAAATAATTCACCTGGATTATAATTTTCAAAATTTTCAAAAGAATTATTAAACGAATTTAAAGAATTATTTGTATTTAAATTATTTCTTACATCTATTTGATTTAAATTACTAAATCTAGTCTTGTTTTTATTACAATTTACTTTTTTTCTCTTTTTTTTTCCACAATTTAAGGGTGGTGCAAATGCCTCTGTAAGAGAACAATAACTCATTATATATATATTAGAAAATTATTAATTATTTTAATTTATAATGGATATAAATGTTTGTTATAATATTTTTTTAATCGTTTAAATGAATAATATGATAAAGCTACAAATGGAGCAATTGGAAGTATTAATAAAAACAAACAAAATACAATTACTTTAAAAAACCATTCTAACATTCCTTTTATTATATCAAATGTATCCATATTTCCATATTTATCACCTAATTGTGATAATTTTTGTCCATATTCCATTGCTTTTTCCTTTGCTTTTTTTTTAGCAGCCTCTTTTATAGCATCTTTAGCAAACTTACGTCCTTCTTTCGAAAATGCTAATTTACCTACTTCTTTTCCGGCTTTTAATTTATCTCTTATTCCAGAACCAACTAAAGTATTATTACAATAAAGTTCATCATTATCAATTAAAGTAATTAAATTATTTGCATTTAATTCATAATCATGTGATGTTATTTTTATAATAGCATTACAAAAATAGTATATATCCATTAATATATTAAATGATTAAAAATTTCTTAAATATCCCATTAAAAATTTTAATACTCCAAACATAACAGCCATAAAAATTAAAAATGGAATTGCTGGCGCTACCGAACCAAATAATATTGGAATTAATATCCATGTCATTATTCCAGATTTTAACCATTCAGTAACATTCTTAAATACTTCCTTGATTCTAGTTATTATATTATATCCATTTGATTCATCTTCATTTGATGATTCATTCGATGAATTACTTCCACCAATCATATTTATATTATAATCATCAAAATATACCAATTTTTTTAGTATGTCCATTATTAATTTATAATAAAATTTATTTATAAAATAATAATATATGAACTGGATTTATTTTATATATTTATTACTAATACTCTTAATTGTATATATTCCAAATTTATCTAATAATAATAAAGTTAGATTATCAATTTTAATTAATAATTCAATGAGTAAATTATTTATACTACTTTTTTTATTATTTATTTTATTAGAAAATTATACTATTGGTATTTTAGGTTTAATTCTATATCATACAATATTAATTCATAAATTAGATAGTAAAGAAGGATTTGAAAATTATTTTAATTAAAAAAAAAATATATTAAATAAATAATGAATTTATCAGATTTAAATACTAATAAATATTTTACAGGTATAATGATGTTAGTCTTAAATCTTGGTTCTAGATTTTTAGTTATGGAATTAAGTGATACACAAGAACAATTATTAAGTAATAAAGTTATTCGAAGATTTATTGTATTTACTGTAGTATTTATAGCTACAAAAGATATTTATGTATCATTAGTAGTAACCGCTGTTTTTATTATACTTGTCTCTGGATTATTTAATGAAAATAGTAAATTTTGCATTGTTACAAAACCAGTTGTAACACAAGTTACACAAGATGAATATAAAGAAGCACAAAAAATAATTAAATTATATAAATTACAAAAAAAAAAAAATTAAATATCTAAATTAATAGTTCGTTTATTTCTTCCCATAACATTACCTTTAGAATTTTCTATATCACTTTCGCTATAATTAGAATTTAAATCTATATCTACTTTATTATTTGAATTCATATTATTCAAAATATCATTAATATTTGGTGGTCCACTCATCTCTTTTCTAGGTTGTTGTTGTGGTGCTTGTTGCTGTTGTTGTTGTTGCTGTCCACCTCCACCTAAAATATCACCCATAAAATTAGAAAATCCTGGTTGACTACCTCCCATTGATGATGCCGTTGCTTGGGCAAATTGTTTCATTAAATCTGGATTTTGTTTCATTATATCACCCATACCTGGTAGTGATGATTTAAACATTGTATTTGTAAGATGAAACATAAATCCACTACCTCCTAACATAAATAATAATTTTAGTTCAGGTGCCATTTTAGCCTTAGATTTATATTTTTCATGAAGCTCTTCAAATACATCATCATAATCATTCACATTTTCATGCACACTTTCAGACCATCCATCTAATTTTACATCAAATGGGTCAAATTTAGTATTTAAAAATTCGACAGCAGTTACAAATGCTATTAACATTTTTCTTTGAAATTTAATGCTTTGATCACATTCTCTTTGTCTAGATAATCTTTCAAATTCTGCTTTAACTTCATTATATTCAGAATTCATATTAAATTTTTTATGAGAATGAATACCCCTTTGTTCCATTCTTTCTAATAATCTTAAAAATTCAGCTTTTTCTTTTTGTAATTCTTCATATGATTTAGGTTTTTCAGGTTCAGTTATACCAATATCTATTTTATTATCATTAGATTCTGTTTTAACATCATCTAATATATTTGTAGTTTTTTTATCATCGGCAAATAAATCATCTAAATTAATATCAAGATCACCTTTTTTCTCGGGTTCTTTATTTAAATTTAATAATGGAGGAGATGATGTTATCGAACTTTTTGTATTATCATTTCCGATTTCACCTAAATTTAATGATATATTATTTTTCTCTAAACTATCATTAATTATAGGGTCTGATGGTTTAAATTCTTTTGGCATATCATTTGTACCAGTTTTACTTTTATTAATTAATAAATCTATACCTATATTTGATTCTTTTTTTTCTGGTTTATCAGAAAATAAATTAATACTACTAGAATTATCTAAAGTTACTGATGGTGTTATATCTATACTTTTGTGATTATTACTTCCCAAATCTAAATTAATCTCTTCCATAATTAATATTAGTATATAAACTTATTTCTTTAATATAACGCAATTATTTATTAATATTTATTAAATATTTAGTCATCAAATAAGCATCTGCTAAATCATCATTCTTTTTATGACTATTAAAATAATCTAAAATTTTATTATCCTTAATCATTAATTGACAATGTTTTACAGCAGTCTTTTTAGTTCTTTTATATTTATCTTTAATTTCTTTAATTTTCTTTAATTCTTCATCTTCAGGACCTTTATAAACCTTCGTTTTATTGCTTGCATTTACCAATTTAATAACATTAATATTTTTATTTTTAATTAAAAAATAAGAATACAACATTATTTGAATCGATTTCATTGTTGGATTTTTTAATACAGGCTGATTTTCAATTATTATATTATTACATTCTAAAAATAATGGATTATTATCTAAAGCCTTAAATAAATTTAATCCTATTTCTTCTAAACTATAATCTTTGCATTTTTTGTCACGTTTCATTTTTTTTATTAATTTTTGTTCTTTTTTTTCTAATGCTAAATAATGTTTGTTGCAATATCTTAGATTATCATTTTTTTTATTAACATATAATGCTTTAGAGTTACATTTTTTACCATTTTTATTATAACAAATACATTTATAAATTATAGGTTCATCTATCAAATTAATTATATTTAATTCCTTAATGATTTCTTCATTTGAATTATCTATAATACAATAAGCAAGATTTTTAATACCTATATCCCAACCTATATACATCTAATTTAGAATAGTATAAGTCTTAAATAAAAAATAAATTTATAATTTAAAATCTGCAGGCAGTTCCTCGACTAATGTATTATAATATTCTTCTATATCTTTCATTTTTTTTACATCATATCGAGTCAAAAAATTAATAGATGTCCCTTTTCGTCCAAATCGTCCACTTCTTCCAATTCTATGAATATAACTTTCAATATTATTTGGAATATCATAATTTATGACTAATGATACTTGTTGAACATCGATACCACGTGATAATAAGTCTGTAGAAATTAATATTCGACATATTCCATTTCGAAATTCTTCCATAATTTTATTCCGTTCATCTTGAGATAAATCTCCATGAATGCATGTAGCTGAAAAATTAGCATTTTCTAATCTTCTGTACAAATCTTCTACCATTGTTCTCGAATTACAATAAATTATAGTTTGTGATATAGAACACATATCATAAATATCACATAATGTATCAAATTTATATTCATTATGTTCTAAATTAATATAATATTGTTTAATTCCTTCTAATGTTAAATCCTCGTTTTTAACTAAAATTTTAACTGGATTTCTCATAAAACATTTCGATAATCTAAAAAATTCTGGTGTCATAGTAGCACTAAATAATCCTACTTGAATAGTATTTGGTAGAAATCTAAAAATATCATATATTTGATTCGAAAATATTTTAGATAGCATTTCATCAGCCTCATCTAAAATTAATAATTCTAAATATTTAGTATCTAAAGCCTTTTTATTAATCATATCTAATACTCTTCCAGGTGTACCAATAATTATATGTGGATTTTCTAATAATGCATCTATATTATTTCTTACTGTCGTTCCACCAACTGATAAGTTAATATTTAAATTCATATATTTTGATAAATTATTAATTACACCTTCTATTTGTAATGCTAATTCTCTTGTGTGTGCTAAAATTATTGCTTGTGTTGCTTGTTTTGTATGATCTATTCTTTCTAATACACCAATTGAAAAAGTCGCCGTTTTTCCAGTTCCTGATTGTGCCTGAGCAATTACATCACGACGATCAATTAATGGTTTAATTGCCTTTTGTTGTATAGCACTTGGAGTTTCATAACCATTTCCATAAATTCCTCTTAATAATTCTTCTTTAATATTTAATTCATCAAATGATGATGTTATAATATTATTATAATCTAATCCATCTATTTCTTCATCCACACCGTCCGATTTGTTTGTATTTACTTCTGTATTCATTAATTAGTATTATTATATTAATGTTTAAATCAATTTAAAAATATTATAATATATAATAATAATGGATAATCAAAACTTACCTAAATTAGACAAAATCATTGATATTAATTCAATTGATAAAAAATCTAAAGAAAAAAAGAAAGAAAATATTTTAAATTCAGTATTATGGTTAACGGGATGTTAACGATTCAATTTACCATAATTTAATATAATTATTCCCATAATAATTAAACTTAATCCTAATAATTTATAGTTATTTAATTTTTCTTTAAAAAAAAAGTATCCAATAATCGCACTAAGTAATATTACCATTGCTTGAACATTTGGTATAATAAATGATACTTCTTCTTGTTTTAATAAGTATAATAATAATATAGAACCTAATATTCCAGTAATTACAGCCAATATTGTCCATACTAAGTCGGTGTTAGTTAATTTTTTAAAACATGCTAAACTACATTGTTTATATTTTAATAAATAAAATATAAAACCAATAACTAATGAAATTGCTAATATTTGATATATTATTATAAATTCATATGTTGTTACATGTCTTGATGCTTGCTTTTTTAAAAATGGATTTAATGTAAACGAAAAAATTAATAAAATCATTAACATATATGTTGTTATCATTAATATAATTAATATATTATATTTCTGTTGAATTTATAGAATTACTTAATTCACTACCAGAATTATGTGAATTATGAGATGAATTATCTGTTTCGGTTATATCCATGTTTAATTGGTCTGTAGATTCTATTTCATTTTCAGATGGTTCTCTTCCATTTATATTAAAAAATGTATCAGCAAATTTAGTATTATTAGATACATTATTTAAATTATTTATCATTTTTTGTCTTTCATCTTCATTCATTTCATATATTTTAGTTGAATCTAATTTATTACCAATTTCAGGTTTTATTAATTCAGTATTTTTTTTAAATTTATCATTAAAACTTGATAAAACTGATGGAATAATAACTGGAGAAACTTCTATTAATCGTTCATATTCATCTTTATATATTTTAATTGCTTCATTAGGACTAATTCTATCTAATGGATGTAATGAACCAGTTGTTTTTAAATTATTATAAAATTTTCCCCATGATACCGCAGCAACTCTATGACCTTCGTTTAATTCTGAAATCTTTAAAAATTGATATACAGTAGTAATTATACCAGCAATAATAGATAAGGAACCTATACTCATAACAACATACTCCTTTACTTTATCAGAAAATCTATCTTGAGCAAAATTAGCAGTTCCAGTAACAGTAGATATTATAATGACTGGTATAGTATACCAAGCATTTTTAGATTGATATATTTCTCTACATCGCGAATGCATCCATTGATAACATTGTGCTTTATCAGCCCATTCTTGAATTATACGTTCTTCTTCGGATTTCCAATAATTTCTATTAGTTTTCTTTTCTTTTTTTCCAGCCATTAATTATCAAATCATTTAAATCTTTAAATAGATTTATCATTCAAAAAAAATTTTAATAAATTTGATGTATCTATTTGTTGGATTATTGATTCCAAACATGTTTTAAAATAATCTATATTTGTTATAAATTTATTATAATTTTTATTGTATTCTAATAAAATAGTTTCTTTTTTATTTTTAATAGTTGATTCATATGAATTATTATGAATATTATTTTTTTTATTTTTAGATATTGTATTTTCTATATATTTATTAAATAATATTACAAATTCATCTATTAATTTTAAATTATTAATAGTACTATTAATAGTTTCGTTTAATTTTCCATAATTAATATTTTTCACTTTTTTAACATGAATAATTTTATTAAATATATGTTCTTTATTTCCGATTTCTATTTTATTTAATGATAACAAAATCATTATAATATATTCTGATAAATCATATATTTCATTCGAATATTTATTTAAAATTATATAATACAAATTTTTATAATAATTACACTCATTTCTCAAGATTTGAATTTGAAATATTAAATAATTATTCGTTTTATTTATTACTAATATATTATTATTTTCTAGTTCTTTATATATTTTATTAATAGATGCTATTTTCTTTTTAATTTTTGAAATATTATTATCTAATAAATTTAAATTTTCAATAATAATATTCGTTTTTTCTGTTAAATTATCGTTATTCATACTATAATATTATAAAATACATTAATGAAACCATAAAAATAAATATTTTATAATATTAATGGATGTTGAAAAAAATTCATATTCTTTTTGTGAATATTTAGTTAAAAAAGTTATATCAAATGATGAACGATTAGAAAAGAGAAAAATTATAAAAGAAACACTAAAACCCTTAATAATTAAAAAAGATGAATTTGTAACTATTTCTCATTTAGATAAACTATTATCACCTAAAGTATTACAATTATTGTTTGATTTGTATGATAAATATTTTTATGATAATCAACTAAAAAAATCAATTAAATTAAATGGATGCAGCATTTCAATATGTGCTAATAATCGTTGTATATCTACCGCTGGAATGTGTAAATGGGGTGGTAAAGCAAAAAATAAATGTTTTACTATTGAATTATCATCTAAAGTATTTAAAAAAGCATTTGAAAAAACTGGTATAAAAAAAAATGGGGGAATAGATTGTAGCAACATTTTAGATTGTTTAATGTTAACATTTGAACACGAGCTTCTACACTCTATTTTAATGTGTTTCTGTCCTGATTGGGCATCTGATAAAAAATTTATTTGGGGTGATGGAAATAAATATAATTCTATGCCTTATAAGAAAGGACCCAGTAAATGGACTGGCATTAGTAATCCTAAATCAGGGCATAGTAGTACCTTTATGTCGATATTAAATAATATGTTTGGTCATACTACTTATACACATGGCTTAATTGATAGTGGTGGTCCACAACTTAATAAAAGTGACGTTGATAATTTATTAAAATTATTACGATTTAAAGATATTATAAAAGTACCACTTCAAAAAAAACAAAAACATAAAAAGGAATTAGAAGATAGTGGATTGATTTTTACAGCTTTTAAAGGTAACAAAATTATAGCATCTAATTATGTAAATGTAAATGGAACTGGATTATTTTATGAATTTTTAATACCACCTTCAGTTATTATATCTATAAATGATATTCCTGTTAAAGATTATTTAGAAAGATATGTTCCAATGTTAACTAAAAGTTCAAGTCCAACACCTATGCCACTACCAAAACCTAAACCGAAATATCATTCAATATATGAAATTATATCAGTGTTAAATAATGGAAACAATATAACATTTAATACAGATAGTTTAAAAAATGATTGGAAAAAAAAGAGTTTAAATGGTGGAATTAAAGTTATTAAAATTAATAGAAAAAATATTAAAGCTATAACATATTATGAAACACCAGATAAAAAAATTATTCCATTATATTGGAATATACCAATTCAAGCAATATTAACTATTAATGGAAAAACGATTGACAATTTATTAAATCCATTTGGTACGCCAAGTCCAAAGAAGCCAAGTCCAAAGAAGCCAAAGAAGAAAAAATTCAATGTAAAGAGGTCTGTTAGATTAGCTGGTATAATTGATAAATTTGGAAAAAAACATAAAAGTAAAAAAATACACGCTGGAGAATGCATATTTCCATTTAAATATAAAAGTAAAAAATATGAGGAGTGTATATCCGGTGATAAAGGTTCATGGTGTCCTACTATAAAATTAAAACCGTCTGGATGTATTGATACATGGGGATATTGTATATAATTATTTATTTTTCTTAGATTTTTTACAATTTTTATATGGTGCACATGAAGCTCTCATAGTAAAACCTTTAATTTTAGATTTACATTGTTTATACGAGAATTTACGCGGTAATTTAAATACTTTTTTATCATTTTTTCGCACACATTTTTTTATTTTTGGATTTTTGTATGATTTACAACAATCTATCATACAATATATAAAGAAAATTGATTTATAAATATATATTATTATTAAGTATACAATGACTCGTTATTTGTCAATTATTAGAAAAACTAAATCATTTTTTACAAATGAAAATTCAAATTTATTAGGAAGATGGAATACAACTGATAATTATGGTATTAAACAAACACTTGCTAATATGGATAGTTGTGGTGATTCATTATGTGGAACACCTAAAAAATATAAAGAAGCTATTTCTCATGCTATAAATAAAAAATAATAATATTTAAATACATATTACTAGATATCTATGGATTTAATATTTAAAATAATAAATTATAGGAATTATTAATAATGTTGATTTATTTTACACATGATATAGATAATTTTAAACATCATAATTATCAAACATTATTGTAATATTTAATATTTTATTATATTATATTATGAGTTGTAAAGGAAAAAAAAAAGGAGAATGTGAAAAATCTAAAACATGTAAATGGGAACTCATAACTATTCCAGGCAAGATTAGAAGAAAAGGTATATGTCTTAGCAATACATCTAATACATTAAATAGTAAAGTAATGACTAAATCTATAAATCATAGTAAAAAATCTTCTAAAGCAATGACAAAACCAGATGGACCACATGCAAATCATGGTAAAAAATCTGCTAAAGCAAAAAATCATTGGAAAAAAGCAATAAAATACGCCAAGAATTCAATTAAACATAAAAAATCTAAGTTAATTATTCCATGGACAGAACATGATGGATGCTGTTATAAAATAAATTATAGAAATAAATCGCATATATGTTGCTTTGATTATGATGATACCTTAGCAACTCTTAGAACAAGTATTCCAAAAACAAATGTAAAACGTGTATTAGCAGAATTATCTAAAACATGTGATATAGTTGTATTTTCTAATCAAAAAGGTGTTAGTATGGGTAAATCTACAAATAAAGAAATACAAGACTTAATGGATACGTTTGAACTAAATGTTGGTATTCCTATAACTTATATTTATTCTACAGATGATAATTATTACAGAAAACCAATGAGAGGAATGTATGAATTTATAAAAACATTTATACCAAATATTACTTCATCTTTATATTATTGTGGTGATGCTGCGGGAAGAACACGTGATTTTAGTATAAGTGATTTATATTTTTCACATAATATTGGAATACCATTTAAAACTCCTGAAGAAATTTTTCAACCAGATTTAAATATTGATACTAAAACTATCGCCACTAAAAAAATAAAAGAATTATATAAAGATGATATATGGATAAATGGTATATTACAAAATCCACGACCCATCATTCCAATAGGAAATCCATCCCCTGTTCAGTTAGATAAAATGAAACAAAATTTAATTTTAATGGTTGGTCCTCAAGGCGTTGGTAAATCACATATGTCACATTATTTATCTAAATTATTTTCATGTAAAATAATAAATGGAGATAAAATTGGGGTTATATCTAAACAATTCAAATTATTTGATAGTATAAAAACAACTGAAAAATGTATTATTATAGATAATACTAATTCTAAGAAAGATGTACGTAATAAATGGATACAAAAAGCAAAGGGATGGAATGTAATTATTATTTATTTTGATATTCCAAAAATTATATCATTTCATATGACACAATATAGAATGTATATGGGTGGTCAAAAAATACCTGGTATAGCAATACATAAATATTATAAAAATTTAGATATTCCATCTACAAGTGAAGGAACTGTTATACCAATAGACACGTGCTTTAGTAAAGCATCATTTAATCATAATTTACGATTTGTATGGCGTTAAATTTATTAAGTATATTTATCGGAATCTTGATAATTAAAATATAATGTTATAGTATAACATGAATAAGAGTAAAAAAATATCGCGGTCAAAATCTAGAAAATCAATGAAAGGAGGAAAACGTAAATTAAATGCTTATTTTGTAAAAATGTTGGCAGCTAAAAAGTCTAAAGCATCATCATTCACATATAAAGGAAATATGTATGTTGGTAAATCGCATCCTAGATTAGGTATGATTTACAAAAAGAAATAATTATCTATTATTTAATAATAATAATTCACATTCTTTTTTTAATTGTTCATGTAATTTATTATCTTTTTCGTCAAACATATCTCTAAATTCTTCATATTTATTTTTAGTAAAATGTGGTAAATTATCTTTACATGCATTTTCATAATGAGTATCTAATATAAAATATTTACCATCAACTAAATCATTGATAACATCGCATTTATTTTTATATATCCATTTATCTCCACTAAATATTTTAATTTTATTTTCCTTTTTATTAGGTAATACTATATTTTTATTTTCAGGTTTTTTATTATTAAAATGCACTTGTTCTATTAATTTTGGAATCATATTAAATGGCCCTTTTAATAAATTAGTTTTTAACTTATCTGTTATATAACTAATATCTTCATTTCCATAACTATTTAATTGTATATTGTTATTTATATTATTATGGGTTATATTTGTTGTTCCAACTTTATCAATTAATTTATTAATATGATTATTTTGTTCATTTACCATTAATTTTAATTCTTTTATAGATATATCATTATCTTTTACAGATTTACAATATAATCGTTTGTGTCTATACATACTTTGTTTCGATTTAAATGATTTATTGCAATATTCACAAAATACAATATTTGTGTATACTTTGTGTATACTATTTTGTGGTTTGTGTATACTTTGTGTATACTTTGTGTATACTTTTTCAAACATTTTAGAATTAGACGATAATTTCTTTTCATTGTTGATATGTTTCATTGTTTTAAGGTGTCTATTATAATTATTTTTTAATGGTGTAAGGAAATTACATTCTTTACATTCATATATTACCATTATTATAATAAAATATTAATTTTTTAAATATTTTTTTTAAAAAATTTATTCTTTTTTATTCTTTTTTTATTCTTTTTTATTCTTTTTTATTCCTTTTTATTCTTTTATAAGAAAACTATACCATAATTTTTAACAAAAAAAATGGAAATTATAAGGAATTTTACAAAAAAAAGGGTTGTGTATACTAAAAAGAATGGGGGGGGGGATCCCCAAATAAAAGTTTTCAAAAAAAAATTTATATTTATTTATAATTTAGTATTTTTATTTTATTTGACATTTGGTTATTTCCTAATATATCTCTATAATGTATCCAATTATCAGTAGTATATACTGTATTTTTATTAATTAAGGCACTAATATATGGAAATGTACTTTTTGATATTACTAATTGTTTACATATCATCATAAGATATAAATCATAATCTATATCATGCGAACCTAATATAAATTTTGTTTTTTTATATTTTTTAATAATATTACTTTTTCGTAAAATATTGTATATTAATTCTTTATCTTTATTATTTGGCGATGTCATAAAATATATTGGTTTTTTATATTTTTTAAATAGGTAATTAATTAATTTTATTAATCTTTCTTCTCCTATAAATGATTGATGTGCAGTATTATTTTTATGATTAACATCACCTAATCTAATATGAATAATGGTTGAATCAATAATATTTTTATTTACATTATTTTTATATTTATTATCATATAATTTAAATATATCATTCGATTCTTTAGAATTATAAAAAACATCTGGAAAAACTTCCTTTTTTATAGAATAAATTTTTTTGCATATAATGTCTGTTGACCATTTACTTAATTTATGATAATCATTATTAATAATATTTTTATCTTTTGTAGTATTACTATTTAAAATTAGATATTTATGTATTAAATTATTATAGTATTTTTTACAATTTTTATCACAATTATGATATAATTTTTTTTTTAATATTTTTGATAAATAAATCATTGTAATCCAAGGAATAGAATTTGCTCCATATCTATCATTTCTTGAACTTATATATAATTGGTCATTATGTTTTATTAAAAAAAATTCAATATCATTATAAAAAAAAATAAAAAAAATTAATAAAATAAATAAAATAATAGTTAACATAAATATTTTATTAATTTTATTTATTTTTATCATATACTAAATATTTATATTTTTTCCCAAACATAATTTTGACCTATAACTTCTATTTTTTTAAATTTATTTTTTTTTAATATATTTTCTATTTTTTTATAGTTGCAACTATTTTTTTGGTCGGCTTCATATATTATTAATCTTAATTGATTCAAAAAATATTCATATTCATCAATAAATGTTTCTAAACATCCTTCACAATCAGCAAATAAAATATTGATTTTATTTATATTTTTTATTTTATTTAATGGATAAGATGTAATATTAATATCTCCATCTTTAATAACTTTTGAACCCCAAAAATTTTTATCTTTATTTTGTCCTTTATTAGATAATTTTAAATTTTGTTTTTCACTTATAATTCCATAAATTATGTCAAACCTACTATTATTATATTTTCTATTTCTTTTTAATGTATCAATTATTTTAGGATTAGGTTCAACACAAATATTAATATTTCCTTTATTAATAATTTTATCTACATATATACATGATGCACCAATATTTCCACCTAATTGTAATATATTATCTTCTTTCTTAATATATTTTCCAAGAGTTTTTTGTTCTGAATATTCCCATTGTTTATTGTTAATTTTTTTTTTTTTTATATTATATAATTCGAATGATATATTTGAATTAGAGAAATATTCTTTTTTATTTAATATAAATATTAATATTAATATTAATATTAATATTATCAATAATATTATTAATTTATACATATAATATAAATATTATTTTAAATCATTAAAGATTCTTAAAATTTCTTAAATTTTAATAAAAAATGTAAATAAAGTTTAATAAATTAATTTAATTTTTTGTAATTCTTAAATAACATTAATGCTACAACACCTCCTAATACCTGTGCTACAACATATCCTAATAATACTGGCATAGATATTTTACCATTAGCAGCCATCATAACGGATACGGCAGGGTTGAAATGTCCACCAGAAATTGGACCAGCCCAATAAATTGATGCAGCTAAAGCAAGACCAATCGGTATTGCGCTGCCAGTTGCCATAATTACAGATAAAAACGTAAATGTACCAATAAATTCAACTAAATAACTAATCATTTTATAATAATATAATATATTTTTTTTTTATTAATTATTAATAATTAATAATTAATAATTACGTTTAAATTTAATTAATTTATTTTATATATTTAATGACTAAAAATAAATCTAAAAAAATCTCTCAAAAAATCTCTCAAAAACAATTGAAATATGATAAACGAAAAAAATCCTTAAAAAGAAATAAATCTTTAAAAAGAAAAAAAACTTTAAAAAGAAATAAATCTTTAAAAAGAAAAAAATCTTTAAAAAGAAAGAAAAAAAAAACAAAACGAGGAGGTGGTAAGTGGTTTTCAAAGATCAAATCCGCCTTTAAAAAAAGTAAACCATCCGTCCCAAACATGCCATCAATGCCATCAACGCCATCAACGCCATCAACACAATATAGTTCAGGACAAGGATATAGTCCTGCTGATATTTCATCTGCGACAGCAGCAGCAGTTACAACAGCTTCTTTAAGATGTGGAGGCGTAGCATCGTCAAGTGGTGCTATGCCATCAGTAAGTGGGGAAATGCCATCAGTAAGTGGTTCTATGCCATCAGTAAGTGGTTCTATGCCATCAGTAAGTGATTTAGGGGATGCAGCAAAAGCAATAAAAGGCGTTGTGTCAAAAATGAGTTCTAATAATTCTAGCAAAAAAAAAAAAAAGAAAGATGACTCTTCAAAAATTGGGGATGAAAACCCAGAAACATGGCCAATGTTGCGGCTTCGTACATTATTAAGAGAATCAAATAAGCAAAAGGCTGCTGCATCCAACAAGAAAGATCTACAAATAAACGGAATC
>Ga0209634_1000751_pt1 | contig 24652 bp, 30 predicted proteins | sample LinPmetageLP40_FD_184043 | JGI IMG/M metagenome (GOLD analysis project Ga0209634, IMG submission 184043) | Marine viral communities from the Pacific Ocean - LP-40 (SPAdes) (version 2) | ecosystem: Environmental > Aquatic > Marine > Oceanic | place: Pacific Ocean | collected 2010-08-26 | reverse complement strand
GTCATATTACCTGCAGAGACTAAAAAGATATTCAAGCAGTTTGTAGAACAAGGGAACATTCCTAATCTATTACTGACTGGATCTGCTGGAGTAGGTAAAACTACTGTAGCCAAAGCAATGTTAGATGAGCTTAAGGCTGACTATATTGTTGTTAACGGTTCTTTGTCTGGTAACATTGATACTCTTCGTACTGATATTATGAACTTTGCTACTACTGTATCATTCAGTGAAGGTAGAAAGTATGTAATACTAGACGAAGCTGACTATCTCAATCCACAATCTACACAACCAGCTCTCCGTAACTTTATGGAAGAGTATAGTAAGAACTGTGGGTTCATACTTACATGCAACTTCAAGAATAGGATTATACCACCACTACATTCCAGATGTAGTGTTATAGATTTTACCTTTGCAAAGAAAGATGCTCCTGTATTAGCTGGTGCATTCTTCAACCGTATATGTGACATCCTAGACACTGAACAAGTACCATATGATAAGCCAGTTGTAGCTGAGATTGTTAATAAGCACTATCCAGATTGGAGACGTGTTATCAATGAGCTACAGAAGTATAGTGCTACAGGTAAGATCGACACTGGAATACTTGCAAACTCTACTGAGGAATCATTTGCAGCATTGATAGGGTTCCTTAAAGATAAGAACTTTACTGGAATGCGTAAGTGGGTTGGAACGAATGTAGATTCGGATCCTACTGCAATCATGAGAAAGCTGTATGATAGGTCTAGTGATAAACTACAACCTAACTCCATACCTCAATTAGTATTGCATATTGCTGACTATCAATACAAGTCAGCTTTTGTGGGTGATCAAGAAGTTAATCTTGTTGCATTCTTAACTCAGGTTATGGCAGATTGTGAGTTTAAGTAATGAAAAAGATTGCTGAGTGGTTAGACATATGTAAGGTACATTGGAAAGAGATATTTGCAATGAGCTTTGTGTTACATTTTGTAATGGACTTATTAATTATTGGTCCTTTATTTTATATTGCAGGTGCAATGTTTGGTTTAGAGTGGATCCACTAATGAAGAAGCTGTGGACTATATGGAAACATGCTCTAGGCTCTTTCGATGAGGAAGACGGATACGATGCTAAGAACGAAAATAGGATATCCATGATACGAACTTTTATAGTATTGAGTAACTTAGTATGTGTATATTTAATTATGGCTAACATTGTTATGGGGTGGATGATTTGAAACCATTCGACTTTATTAACAGTATTAACTTCACCAAGAAGAACATCATGACTAATACAGAAAATGATGAGCTCGCTGAGAGCACTTATGTGCCATACATAACAAACAGAACATTATCATACTTTACTGATACGTTACTATACGCTAATGAGATGAATAGATATAGTACTTTAGACAATAGACTCCAATACGAGTTTCTTCTAAATAGTATCAGACCAAAGAAGCGTTTCGCTAAATGGTCTAAACCAGAGCAAAATGATGACTTGGATATTGTTAGTGAATTTTATAATTTATCACTCCCTAAAGCACGCCAGGCACTCAGTTTGTTAAATGAGAATCAACTTCGCGTCATCAGGGAAAAAGTGACAATAGGTATAAAAGACAATGATAACAATAGATAACATGGTAGAAGTCACGCTCAAGGAAGCAGATGACTTTTTGAAGGTCAGAGAGACCTTAACAAGAATCGGAGTAGCTTCTAAAAAAAGCGAAACTTTATTTCAATCTTGCCACATCTTGCATAAGCAAGGTAAATACTACATTGTACATTTCAAAGAACTGTTTGGTCTTGACGGCAAGCCAACAGACTTTACTAATGACGATGTCGCAAGACGAAATACAATAGCTAACTTATTGGCAGAATGGGGACTCGTTGAGCTGGTTGTACCAGAGAAATCAATAGACCCTGTCTCACCATTAAGTCAGATAAAGGTGATCCCGTTCAGCCAAAAGGGTGATTGGGAATTAGTAACTAAATATAATATAGGAAAAAAGAGGTAACTCATGTCAGAAGAAAACCAAGTAATAGATGGCGAAACGGAAGAAGTCCAAGAGCCAGCAAAAGTAGTTCTTAACGATGTAGAATACATGGTTGAGGATATGTCTGAAGAAGGCAGATATCTTTACGCACAGTGTAACGACCTAGCCAAGAAGAAGCAAGAAGCTGAAAATTCAATTTTTGAAGCTCAGTTTAATGCAGATCAGGTTGCTATGTCATTAGACGGAATGCAAAAAAGACTTGCACAATTATTAGAAGCTCCAGCAGAAGAATCTGTTGAAGAAGCTAATACAGCTCCAGAAGCACCAGTAGCTAACACGTAAGGACCGACCTGGAGGACCCAGGAAACACACACACGGGAGGACATTATGTCTAACGGAAAGTCTGGGTACGAGATTCGTGCCGACTTACTAAGTATGGCGCAATCCATACTGATAGAAAACTTACAAAGGAAGATCGATGCGGTTTATAGCCACAACGATAATCATCCTGATGATAAGAAACCTTTACCGACAAAGTCAATTGATGCACAGGATATTATATCTGTTGCTACTGAATTGAATGAGTTTGTAAACGAGAAGTAAGTAAAAAAAGGACTTTTCTGTTGAAACATATAGAAAAGTCCCCATATATTATGTAAGGTATTATAAATACCACTGTAGTGCTCACTAGAGGCTACATATATTAATCTTCGCTTAATCCAAAGGAGGAAATAGATATGACAATCTACGAAGAACCATTCGGTCATTTTAGACCATTTAGTGTCGGGTTTGATGAAATGTTCAAACGACTCGATCACATTCATAACCAACCAAACGGAAACTACCCACCATACAACATTATTAAGTTGGATGAGGATAATTACGTTATTGAAATTGCAGTAGCAGGATTCGATAAGAAAGACTTTAACATCTCTCTTAAGGATTCGTCCCTTACAGTGAAAGCTGATAAAGCAGACAATGAGAGTAAGGAATTCTTACATCAAGGTATTGCTGGCAGATCGTTCCAAAGAACATTTGCATTAGCTGATCATGTAAAAGTGAAAGGTGCGGAGTACACTAACGGTATTCTTTCTGTTTCTCTATTAAAAGAAATTCCAGAAGAAGAAAAGCCGGTAGAAATCAAAGTTAAATAGACCCCTCTGTTGACTATTGAACTCTAAACCAGTATAATATGTGTGAGAGGACATGCTGTGCATTGTAGCATCCAAATTGGACATTTAATTCGCAAATTGCGATCGGTCAAGCTGGCATGTTCTTTCACTTTTATAAATAAGTCTACATTACAGGAGACTCATATGGATCTTAATAAATTAAGAGAACAATTAACAATCGACGAGGGAAAGGTACTTGAAGTGTATCATGACCATCTTGGTCTGCCTACTGTTGGCATCGGCCATCTTATCCTTGATTCTGATGAAGAAAGTGGATCGCCTCTTGGCACGCCAATCACAGAAGAAAGATGTGTAGAATTATTCGAAAAGGATGTTCAAATCGTTATTGATGATTGTAAAATACTACACCCTGCATGGGATGGATATCCTGAGGATGTCAAGCAAGTAGTAGCTAACATGATGTTTAACATGGGACGTACACGTCTCACTGGTTTCAGAAAGCATGTTGCAGCTATTCAATCTGGTGATTGGAAAGAAGCAGCTGTAGAAGGAAGAGACAGCAAGTGGTATCGTCAAGTTACAAATAGAGCTGAAAGGCTTATGGAGAGATTAGAAAATGTCTAACTTAGTAAGTGCGCTAGTCGCAAGATATAATGGCGATGTTATGGTAGCAAGAGCTAATATTCAAAACCTATTAAGCAATACAAATGGTGTTGCTGATCATCCAGATGTAGTAGCTACATTAGATGGACTAATTAATCAATTGGCATCTGCAGAGGAAAAACTCAGCACTGCCCTTAAATTAGAACAAGATAAAGAATTTTTACAGGATTAAGCTATGCTCAAGTGGCTTAATGGTGATGTTGAAAGCAAAGGCCGTATAGGAATTACGGCTGGAGCCTTCGATCTACTTCATGCTGGACATGCTACAATGCTGTCTGAAGCAAAACAAGTTTGCGATTATCTTATTGTTGCTCTACAAAATGATCCGTCAGTGGATCGTCCAGAAAAAAATAAACCAGTACAATCAGTCTTTGAAAGACAACTTCAATTATCTGCAACCAGATTTGTAGATGATATTGTTGTATATAACACGGAGGCTGAATTGATAGATGTGTTGAAGTCACTCCCAATAGATGTAAGAATAATTGGGTCGGACTATCTCGATAAGGACTTTACAGGAAAAGATTATTGTGTTGACAATGAAATCGAAATCGTGTATAATAAACGTGATCATTCATTCAGTACGAGTGAACTTAGAAAGCGAGTCCTAATATCAAAAGACAGATGAAGTTTTATACTAATATTTACACACATGGCAATCAAATACTTGAGCGCTATATCGAAGACGGAGAACGTAAGCAACGCAAGGTTGATTACGAACCTACTCTGTATGTAAACTCAACCAAGCAATCACCATACAAGACTATTCATGGTAAGCAAGTTGAGCCTAGACGATTCGATTCTATTCGTGATGCAAGAAACTTTATTCAAGAGCATGGAAAGATATCTAACTCCCCTGTGTATGGAATGCAACAATTTGCATATGCATATATCAATGAGGAATATCCAGAGCGTAAGTTTGACATATCACAGCTCAATGTATTTAACTTTGATATTGAGACTGTCTCTGATGATGGGTTCCCTAACATTAGAGAGGCAAACAAAGAAGTATTATCAATAGCTATCCGACAAGGTGATAAGTCTATCATAATGGCTACACCTCATACTAACGGAGATAAGTATACCCCAGAAGAAGGTGTAGACTTTATTGAATGTAGAAACGAGATTGATCTACTGTATAAGTTTATTGATGTATGGGTTGCTTTAGATCCAGATATCATTACTGGTTGGAACATTGAGATGTTTGACATACCATACATATGTAATCGTATAGAAAGAAAACTATCTAAGGAAGCACTCAAAAGATTATCACCATGGGGGATTGTAAATGATAGACTTATTCCTACTCCTCAAACGAGAGCTGCAGAAGAATCTGGAGGAAAGGTTGAACCTAATGCTAAAGATATTATTGGTATCACTATACTTGATTACCTTGGCTTATATCGAAAGTTCACATACTCACAGCAGGAGTCATACTCATTAGATAATATTGGCTTTGTTGAGCTCAATGAGAAAAAACTAGACTACTCTGAATACGAATCACTCAACGAACTATACAAACAAAACTATCAGAAGTTCTTAGACTATAATATTAAGGACGTTCTACTAGTTGAAAGATTAGACGATAAGATGAAACTTATCGAGCAGACCTGTACTATTGCATACGATGCTGGTGTTAACCTAATCGATGCACTCACGTCTGTACGTATGTGGGATATTATTATTCATAACTTCCTCATGAAAAAGAATATTGTAGTACCACCTAAAGTTGTGGGCGATAAAGAGAACAAAGTAGAAGGTGCTTATGTTAAGGATCCACAAGTTGGGATGCATAACTGGGTAGTATCTTTTGACTTGAACTCATTGTATCCTCATTTAATTATGCAATATAATATATCACCAGAAACATTCTTACGTGATATAGGTTTTAAACCATCTGCTGACGATATCATTGAAGGTCTATACAACGACAAAGATATGAAAGACTTTATGGAAAAGCATAACGCTACTGTTTGTGGATCCGGAGCAATCTATACAAAAGATTACCAAGGGTTCTTACCAAAGTTGATGGAAAATATGTACAATGATCGAGTAGTTTGGAAGAAACGAATGATCAAAGCTAAACAGGACTATGAGAAGAACCCCTCCAATGACCTTACAAAAGAAATTGCCCGTTGCAACAATATGCAAATGGCTAAGAAGATTCAGCTTAACTCTGCTTATGGCGCTCTTGGTAATCAATACTTTCGCTTTTTTGATACCAAGTATGCTGAGTCTATTACACTAAGCGGACAGCTTTCTATCAAATGGATGGAGAAGCACATCAACATATATTTAAATAAACTATTTAAAACAGAGGACAAAGATTATGTACTTGCAGTCGATACGGATTCGTTGTACATCACGCTTGATAGCCTTGTTAGTGCGGTTATGCCTAACGAGAAAGACGCTGCCAAGATCGTCGACTTCTTGGATCGTGTTTGTGAAGAGAAGCTGGAACCTTTTATTGATAAAAGTTACGCTAACCTTGGTCGCTATGTCAATGCCTACGAACAAAAAATGGTAATGAAGCGAGAAGCTATTGCTGATAAAGGTATCTGGACAGGTAAGAAACATTACATCCTAAACGTATATGATAATGAGGGTGTACGATACAACGAACCTCAACTTAAGATGATGGGCATTGAAGCTGTACGTTCTTCAACGCCATCATCATGTAGAGCAAACATCAAAGCTGCCTTGAAAGTAATCATGCAAGAGGGTGAGATATCTCTTCGTCAGTTTGTAGACAACTTTGAGAAAGAGTTCAAAGATCTACCGTTTGAAGAGATTGCATTCCCTAGGGGTTGTAGAAATATCAACAAGTATATGGATGCCGCTGATCTCTATAAGAAGGGTACACCAATTGCTGTCAGAGGAGCTATTGTATACAATGACTTGCTCAAGCAGAAGAAGCTAGACAAGAAGATTACTATGATTGCTGAGGGTGAGAAAGTTAAGTTTTCTTATATGAAACTACCTAATCCTATTAGACAAAATGTACTCGCTGTTCCTGCTACCTTAGATAAACGACTAGGTCTTCATGAGTATGTCGACTATGACAAGCAGTTTGATAAAGGGTTCAAAGAACCAATTCGTACTATTTGTAACGCAATTGGCTGGGAATTAGATAAAAGATACACGCTTGACCAGTTCTTCGGTTGATAAATAAGATATACGAGGTATTTCTATGGCAAATAAAAACAATATGGACCTTTCCAACTTCGACTTTGGCTTTTCTGTAGTAGATGAGCAAGAGCTTGATGCCGTCCAGTCTGTTAGGACAGAAGTAACTGCAGCATCGTCTGCATCCAAAGAGTGGCAAGCACAAGCCGACGAATGGAAAATGAAGGCAGAGGCACTATACAAAGCTATGATGCCACTATTAGACAACTTGGCCCAGAATGAAGATAAAGAATATATCTACTGGCCAAACAGAACTCTTAAGATCGATCAGTTTAAACTGAAGCTCCAACAACTCCTGAATGATTAACTATCTTGCTTTTGCCACTTCATTGTTGGTAGCTGGAGTTGCCGCTTGGTTCTCTGTTATAGGCCTTGCAACTATATTTTCTGGTTCATGGTGGCCTGTAATCATTATGGGTGGTGTACTAGAAATAGGTAAGTTAGTTACTGCTGGATTCCTACACATCAACTGGAACCAAATAAATGCCTGGATGAAGTTATATCTAAGCGCAGCAGTACTTGTATTAATGTTGATCACATCACTAGGCATCTTTGGATTCTTAGCCAAAGCTAACATTGAACAAAACCTTCAAGGAGATTCGTTCTCACTTGAACTGTCTATTATAGACAAAAGATTAAATGCTAAAGAGGCTGAACTCTCAAGAATTGAGACAAGGACAGCTAACTTAGATACCATTATAAACACAGCTCGACCAGAAGATAGAAACTATATCGATAGAAGACAAAGAGATGAGAGAGCTCAGATTGCTGCTGACATAGACATAGTGGTAGATGATATAGTTAAATTGAATGAGGATAAACTTCCTCTACAAAGAGAACAGCTCGTACAAGAAGGTGAAATAGGTCCTATCAAGTATGTTGCTGAAATGATTTATGGTGAGGATGCCGAAGATAAAATAGATAATGCAGCACGTATCCTCATCCTTTTTATAATATTTGCATTTGATCCATTAGCAGTATTGTTATTAGTAGCATCCCTAGGCTTAATAGCAAGACGATCTGACGTGCAGTGGGACAATAAAGGTAATGTATCTATACCTGAATCTAAAATAGATACTACATTTGCTGGTGGCGTTACTAATAAACAACGTGAAGCTAACATGAAATTGAAGAGGGAATATTTCCCGATTGAATAGTTGTCTTTATATGTAAAGTATAGGATAATGGGTCTTACATTATTGGAGTGTTAACATGACTAATTTTTTTAATAACTTCGTCGAAGATTTAAAAGACGAAGATACAACCTTAGCCAGCTCAGGTAAAGCAGCTAGCGAATTCAGCGGTACAATCGATACCGGTTCATACTTACTTAACGCATTGCTTAGTGGATCCATCCATGGTGGTATTCCTAACAATAAGATCACAGCATTCGCTGGTGAGTCTGCGACAGGTAAGACATTCTTTGTTATGGGGTGCCTCAAAGCATTCTTAGATGACAATCCAGAAGCAGGTGTAATGTATTACGATACAGAAGCAGCTGTGACTAAAGACATGATGGAGCAAAGAGGTATTGACACTGATCGTGTAATGATATCTGAGCCTCAGACGATCCAAGAGTTTAGAACTAAAGCATTGAAAGCAATAGAACTATACGAGCAGACGCCTGTAGATAAAAGACCTCCATTCATGTTTGTGTTAGATTCACTAGGACTTCTATCAACTACTAAGGAGCTAGAAGATATTAGTGATGGCAAAGAGACAAGAGATATGACTAAGGCTCAGGTTATCAAAGCAGCGTTCAGAGTGCTCACTTTGAAGCTAGCTAGAGCAGGTATACCAATGTTAGTAACTAACCACGTATACGAGGTTATAGGAAGTTATATCCCTATGAAAGAGATGGGTGGCGGCTCAGGACTTAAGTATGCAGCATCGACAGTTGTGTTCTTAGGTAAGAAGAAAGATAGAGACGCTACTACGAAAGAGATTGTAGGCAACATTATTAAATGTACTACATTCAAGTCAAGGTTATCTAAAGAGAACCAAAAAGCAGAAGTGCTTTTGTCTTATGATAAAGGACTTGATAGGTATTATGGTATGATAGAACTAGCTATTGAAGCTGGTCTATTTGAAAAGAAAGGCAGCAGAATTGTAGCAAATGACAAGTCTGTGTATGCTAAACAGATTCTAGCTAACCCAGAAGAATACTTCACCCCAGAAGTTATGGGTGTGTTAGATAAATTTGCACAGGAGAAATATAGTTATGGAACAGCCGGATCCGAAATGGCATCTGAGGATATCACTACTGAAGAGTCTGCTTAGAGTAGGCGCAGGAGGATATCTGATGATAGGTAATTTAATTATGGCAGGAGCTTTGTTAGTTCTAGCTGAGATACTAGGTATTGCAGAAGAACTTGTTTAATGATTTTGGATATGAAGCACAAGGAGATCTTTCCTGTAGACTTTGCACGAGTCGTGCTTGATATCGATCATTCTAAGATACTTGACTATACAGTTAAGTTTGTATCAAGCATAGGTAAGTATACAACTTATCATGATGAAGATACTAACAACAAGTGGCGTAATGGATTACCAGAACTAGATGTACTGGCAGATGATATCAATAAAGCATGTGAGGCTTTTTGCCAGAAGACTCAGAGGAGTTTGAAGCAAGATAGATTATTAACAATGTGGGCAAGTGTCTACAATGATGGTAAAGGACACGGAGCTCATATTCATAGAAGGTCTCTTCTGTCAGGTACATACTATCCAACATGCGATAAAGAGCATTCAAATATAATATTCGAGTCTCCATACTTATTTCATACTATGCATGACACTATAAAAGAAGATAGATTTCAACAAATATACAAGCCAAAGACAGGCGATATGTACATTTGGCCTAGCTGGTTACAGCACAGAGTACAAGAACAAATACCAACAGAGCACCCAAGGGTTGCAATATCCTGGAACATGGACAGCAAAAGAGCATGATAGAAAACAAAATTATTACAGGTCTCATAACAGATGAAGAGTATACTAGACAGGTATTACCGTTTGTCAAAGAGGAGTTCTTTTCTACTCCCCAACATAAACTATTGTATAAGTTATCAATGGAATACTTTCAGAAGTATAATAGTGTACCTCAACCACAGGTCATATCTATAGAACTAAACGAGGTCAACAATGTTGATCAAAGCACGATTGATAACGCATTGCAACTTCTGAACGTAGAAGTTGAACCGATCAATGAGCAATGGCTATTAGATGAGACAGAGAAGTTCTGTCAGGATAAAGCTATCTATAATGCTATCATGAACGGTATAAACATACTAGAGAACAAGCCAGACGAGAAAGGACAGTTGCCTACATTGCTACAGGAAGCATTGCAGGTGTCGTTCGATAATAGTGTAGGTCATGACTTCATAGAAGATGCAGAAGAACGATATGACTTCTACCACAAGAAAGAGACTCGTGTTCCTTTTGACTTAGAACTTATGAATAAGATCACTAAAGGCGGCATACCAAATAAGACACTCAATATTATAATGGCAGGAACAGGTGTAGGTAAGTCATTGTTTATGTGTCATTGTGCAGCAGCCAACATGGTAGAAGGCAAGAATGTACTGTATGTAACGATGGAGATGGCAGAGGAAAGGATTGCAGAAAGGATTGATGCTAACCTGTTAGATGTAACATTAGAAGACCTCTCAATACTTCCTAAGGAGTCATACAACAAGAAGATGGACAGACTCAAAGAGAAGACAATAGGTAAGTTGATTATCAAAGAGTATCCTACCGCAACAGCTAATGCTAACCATCTTAGACATTTAGTACAAGAATTAACAACAAAGAAGAACTTCAAACCAGATGTAGTATATATTGATTATCTTAATATATGTTCGTCGTCAAGGTTGAAGGGAGGAATGAATGCAGGCAGTTACACGATTGTCAAAGCGATTGCAGAAGAGTTACGAGGATTGGCTGTGGAACTCAACGTGCCAATCATTAGCGCTACGCAGACCAATAGATCGGGTTACTCAAGCTCTGACATTGGTTTGGAAGATACGTCGGAGAGCTTCGGTCTACCGGCAACAGCTGATTTTATGCTGGCAATCCAGCAGACAGAAGAACTCGAAGCATTAGATCAGTTTATGGTTAAGCAGTTGAAGAATAGATATTCGGATCCAGCTTTCCACAGAAGATTTGTAATAGGTGTAGATAAATCTAAGATGCGCCTTTATGATGTTGAGCAGGCAGCCCAATCAGATATAGTAGATGACACTCCAATATTTGATAAGGGCAAGTTCGGCTCGAGTGATGAGAAGTCTCTAAAAGATGTTTTTAAAGACTTCACTTGATGATGAAAAAAATAGTATTATAAATACTACGCATTCTTCGGGATGCTATTCTTGTTAGACGCAGTGGGGACTGAGTTTAGTGGCAAGTGAGCAGTTATAAACTGCCATACGGAATTGAAAGGAATAAACGTGGGGTTCGTCCTTTCCAAGAATACTTTATAGTGCTTGATTTTTAGACCTGCAGAAATGCAGGTTTTTTTTGAGTGATTGATTATGGTCCAACTGTTGACTTTAAACACAAAATTATTTATAATATAGTTTGTTTAAGTAAGGGGAATTACATGAAAAAATTTATATTATTTTTAGCACTAATTACAATCAATTCAGATATAACTGCATCTGATCCAAACGATGAGAGATACTGGTTAGCACTCAACATATACTTTGAAGCTGGTAATCAATCCGAAGCAGGTAGACTTGCTGTTGGACTTGTAACTATGAACAGAGTTGATTCGTGGCAATATCCTGACGACACAGAGAGCGTTATAAGACAAGGCCCAACATTCACTAATTGGAAAGGTAAAGTATGGCCAGTCAAACATATGTGTCAGTTCAGCTGGTATTGTGATGGTAAGCCAGATCTACCAGAAGACAGTAAGACATGGGAAGAGTGTCTGTTAATAGCAGATAAGGTTCTGTATGGAATGTATGACTTTACAGAAGGTGCCACACACTATCATAATGACTCAGTATATCCTTATTGGGCGGATCACCTTAAGCATGTCGTAACGATTGATAACCACATTTTCTATAAATAGTTCATAAGTATAGGCTATGCCTGGAGATACTAATGAATGCATTAATAAATGGATTGTTAACTGGAGCTTCCAGAGGGATACAAGTCCCAATAGAAATTGACGATACGGGCGGTTCTTTTGCTAAAAAGACCATCGACGTAATACTCGTCAAGACCGATGCCAGATTAGACTTCAAAGCTAATGCCAGAAAGATTCTGGTTGAGAATGGTAACTACACAGAAAGATTATCTACAGCAAGTACAGGTTCAGTTGATCCAGTAGAGTTCTCTATAAACGACGGAACAACTAATCTATACCGAATGATATTCAAGCCACTGAGTAAGATATCAGGAGCAGGATCCGAGGTCACAGATTTAGGTGAAGCATTTCAATGTTATGTTTGTGCTGCCAGACAAGAACTAACTAAAGATATGATCAAAGTATCAGACATTGGCAAGTTCAGAGAGAAAGTACTAAAGAACACAGACTGTCCTAAAGTTCCACTAGACAAATGTTTAAAGGGTACTGCTGAGAGTTGGATCAATTCTGGAGAAGTGTTAGCTAATAAAATATTTGATGGTGATGTACTTGCTAACAATACTACATATGAGTTCCATCACCAAAGCTCATTAGTCACAGCAATATATAATTGTTTTAAGTCAGCAATAAAAATATCAGAGCCAGGATTAAGAATGGGTCCTGATAAATGGAACCCAGCTGACATATGGGCAGTGAAGAAAGATCACGTTCAGATGTATAAAGATATGTTCCGTCCAAGTAAATTCCCTGAAGGACTATCTCAACTTAATGGCTTAATATTAGAATTATATAAACGCAAGTGTTTAATTCCAATGTCACTTAAGAAGTATGAGAATGGGAATGCAAAAGAATCATTTCTCAACGACACACCAGACTTTGTTCCAGGTGACTTTGAGTTCAAGCATTTTAAAAACCACACAAAAGAAAAGTTTAGTACTACTGTTGATGTTATCATGGTATTCAAAAACAATAAGCAGGGCAAAGAAGGTGTTGGCGAGATACAGTTTAGATCATTTGGTAGTGGTCACCAGGGAAATATAACAAAGATGGCTGGATCCACAACATCTGCTGTTCATGGTAAGGTTGGTGTGTACGAAACGTTTCTTATCAAAGCACTTAAGAAAGAATCATTCTTGCCAGACCCTAGTTTCATTCCTAAAAGTCATGAATCAGAGTTAAACAATTGTGTAAGCACGCCTGGTCCATTCAGAGACAAAGTTATCATTTGTTTGACTAAGATATACAATATTGATATGGAAGCTGCAGAGAACCTAATAGTCAACTATACAGGGGCAAAGTTTCACTCATCATTTTTAGGTGCTCAATTGGCATATTACTTCATGAAACTCTCTACAAAGGGTCAAAAGACGCTATTGACGCAGTTAGCTTCGTATGCTATGTCTCAAGTCCCAGGTATTTCGTGCGTTCACGCCAAATATGAATAGAAAATAAATCCAAAAAACTGTTGACTTCAAATCAATAGTAGGGGATAATAGATGTATATTAAGTAAGTAAGGAGACAAATATAATGATGAGAATTTTAGGAAACCAACCAGAGCCAACTTTAGTAGAGTTCGGTATGACAATAAGCGACTTCGAAGTTAGAACTAGAAGTAAGTTGACTTTTGATCTTGGAAAAGAGATAATAGCTGACTACATAAAAGCTAATCCAATCTTAGAGGGTTGCCAGTTTGATATAGATGACCCAATGACAGTAGGAATCTATCCTTCAAAAGCTATCCCAGGTGAGTTTAACTTTGATGAGTTAGTTACTAAATTAGAAGCAATGGGCTTTTATGGTAAAGCTGCTGGATACTACACACCACAACAATCATTTGATTTTTAGGATATAAATAATACATGGCTTTGAATACACACATGACTCACTTGGAAGATGCACTCTTCCTTTTGGGCGTCAATGGAACACGACAATCAATCGAGTTCTTGACTGGCATGAGAGATACACTCAATGGTGACTCTGCACGTCCATTAGACACGTCTGTCAAATGGGATGGTGCTCCAGCTATCTTCTTAGGAAGACATCCAGAGACAAAAGAGTTCTTTGTTGCTAAGAAATCACTATTCAATAAGACACCACTATACTATACATCTATCAAAGATATAAACGATACTAAAGACCTAGGACCAGAGCTCAAGAAAAAGTTTAAGCTAGCGTTCAATGGTTTCAAAGACTCAGGTCTTGATTGTATCATACAAGGAGACTTCCTTTTTGATAGTGATGATGTTAAAAGTGTAACTATCGACAACAAGAAGTTTATTACATTTCATCCTAACACAATCGTATATACTGTACCTGCTGAGAGCAGTCTAGCTAAGAGTATATCTTCAGCTAAGATGGGTATTGTATGGCATACAACATACAAAGGCAGAAAGTTAGATAGCTTAACTAACTACTTTGGTGTAAAGATGCCTAAGGCTCACTCAAGTGTATGGCAAGTAGATGCTATGTACCGAGATGTGTCTGGATCTGCCACACTAACAAAAACAGAGACAGCTAAGCTGTCAAAAATATTAACACAGGCTGGAAGCAATTTTAGAAAGATACCAAAGAAAGTATTCGATGTTATCAATCACCCATCTATATCAATACATGCGACAGCATATACTAACTCATTCATCAGAGCAAACACTACTCCAACGAGACGTGAAGCTGCTGCTAACTTTATGCCTTACATCAAAGCTAAGTTTGATAAAGAGATGGATAAGAGAAAGACTGACAAAGGTAAGGCTGCTGTGTTTGGAAAATTTAGAGAGATCAGGGATCCATTGAGAGCAATACCTCAATCGACTCTGTTAGCTGTCTTCAATCTATATTATGATTTGCAAGAAGCTAAGAATTTATTAGTAAAGAAATTAGACAGTGCTGCTTTTATGAAAACTATGCTAAAGACTACTGATGGTTGGAAGGTAACAGGCCAAGAAGGTTATGTTGCTATCGATCAGAAAGGTACTTCAGCTGTAAAACTTGTAGATAGATTAGACTTTTCTTACGCAAACTTTAGTAAAGACGTAATTAAAGGGTGGGAATCTGATACCAGAAGTTAAAGTTGTTATAAATATAGTCAGGCGAATGGAATAGAGCCTCGAAAGAGTCCATTAAATATTAACGGTTAAGCCCAAGGGAAACACCATGCCAATTACAGATCAAGGAATGACTGGGAAACCAGGCGGAGATACAGGGAATCCTGGTATCGCCATTCCACCACCTCCCTTAAAGAAAGCAAAGGGCAAAAAAGGTGAAATCAAACTCAATCCAGTACCTAAGAAACTCAAAGATATCGTAGATATCAGTCCTAAGACTGAGTACCAACCAGAAGCAAAAGAATCACATGGTGTGATGACCTTCGGCAGGATGAATCCTCCAACTACTGGTCATGAGAAACTAATTCATGCAACTCACAAAGTTGCTCAAAGACATGGATCCAAAGCACACATTGTGCTTTCGCATTCACACGACAAAAAGAACAACCCACTACCTCAGAAGCATAAGATTAACTATGTTAAGAAGATCCATCCTGGGGTACACGTAACTGGATCCAGCAAAGAGAGTCCATCATTCTTACATCACGCTAAGAAGCTACATCAGGCAGGTCATGATCACCTTCATGTTGTTGCAGGATCCGACAGGACTGGTGAATATAAGAAAGTTCTAAACAAATATAATGGCCACAAAGACCATTACAATTTCAAATCTATCACAGTCCACTCTGCAGGTCAGAGAGACCCAGACTCAGAAGGCACATCAGGTATCTCAGGTACTAAGATGAGAGCTCATGCTAAGTCAGGTGATCACAAATCATTCAAAGCAGGACTTCCAAAGTCATTGCACAAACATCACAAAGAGATATCATCTCACATCACAGAAGCATATGAGGATGTTGAGTTATTAGAATGGTTCGATACTCTCAGCGATGAGCTTATTGTGCAAATGATTGACGAAGATTACGTACAAGAAGAGTTGGTAAACGAAAGAGTTATGACTCTCTTACAAAGACGAAAAGCTGGCATCAAAATGAGAAGGCTCAAGTTTAGAATCCAACGTGCTAGAAAGATGAAGAAGAAACGTATGGCTACTAAAGATATGTTAGTACGTAGAGCCAGACGTCAAGCAAGAACGTTGATTAGAAAGAGACTAGGTGGTGCAAAAGGTGCTAACTATTCAAAACTATCACCCTCAGAAAGAATTCAGTTGGATAAAAGAGTATCTAAGAAACTGCCAATCATAAATAAAATTGCTATTAGGTTATTACCTAAAGTTAAATCAGCAGAGTTAAAGAGGCTATCAGCAGCACGTGGAAAGAAAAACGAATCAGTCAATCACAGTTTCGAGCGTTTCATCGCCGACGTGGTCCATGAAGGGACCTCCGAAGATAACAATAGATGGTCGTTCCAAGAATATATCGATAACACTTCAACAGGACTTGACGAAGCCGAGAGTGCGCAAAAGTTAAAGCTCCAGTCAGACAAACATAAAGAACAAGATAAGACATTAGATAAGCGACAAGACTTAGCTAAAGAACGTCTTAAGATTCGAATATCAAAACAGAAATCAGCAGAGATCAGAAGTGAAGCACTTACTGTAGCAGAGACTGTTGACATGATGATCGAAGCTATTGAAGCTATCGATGCAAAAGCAATCAAAGCAAGCATAGATCCAGACACATTATTCTTAGAGTACATTGAAGGTTATGAAAATCCTCATGGAAAACAAACTGCCCAGCAAGGTGGCTTTGCTGCAGTTAACAGATTAGTTGCGGAAATGTCTCAAGCTCAGAAAGATAAAGCAGAAGACATTGTTAAGGGCATGAAGAAGAAAGCATCAGACTTCACTAAAAGATATGGTGATAAAGGTGAGCAGGTCATGTATGCTACAGCTAATAAACTAGCTCAAGAAGATTACAAGTCGTTGAAGTCATTTGGAAAAAGAGAGTTGTTAAGAGGATCCACTGAAGATAAGTTCGAACCTCATATGATGTATGATCCAAAGACAGGCAAAGGCTACAAAGCTGAAACAGAAGCCGACCACATCAAATATAAGAAAATGGGTTACGGACACGATAAGCCATCAGTTAAAGAAGGCAAAGGGTTATGGGCAAACATCCATGCTAAAAGAAAGCGTGGTGAGAAGATGAATCCTAAAGGACACAAAGATGCTCCTACTCCAGCAGAGATGAAAAAAGCTCAAAACGAGAATGCAATGGCTAGATTAGGTTTGACAGGTACATTTCCAAAGCCTATGGATAGAAAGAAAGCTGGTATCAAAGTAGATAGAAGTAAGTTCGCATCAATCAAGAATTATAAAGTTCAGTCAGGTAAGAAAGTTGACTATGATGCGCTGATGACTAAAAGAGGTCTCAAGCAAAGAAAGACAAATGAAGCATTTGAACAGTTTGTTGAAGCTGTCGGTGCTGCATACATGCCAGATGCTGGAGCTGTAGGTACACCTGAAAGAGAAATCACATCTAAAGCTGTTAAGAAGCAGATCAATAGAAGTGCCAACAGATCTAAGATGAAAGGAAAGGTTAAGAATGCTGAAGTCAGATACGTCCAAGATAGAGACAGAAAGACTGACTTGACAGCAGCTGATAAAAAGAAGAAAAAGAAACAGAAAGGTGACACTCACGATAAGATCCACAAGACTAAGAAGAAAGATGTTAAAGAAGGTGGCAACCAAGGTTGGGAAGCATTTAGAAAGAGAGTCGGTAAAGATTTAAGAGACAAAGTAGTCAAAGGTAGAAAGGCTGATAAAAGTAAGGTAAAGCAGCACGACAATAAAGAGATTGAAGAAGGAAAGAAAGATTCTGTCTCTAAGATGACACAATTGTTTAGAATGGGTCTAGCTAAGAAAGGCGAGCTAGAACTTATGAAAAGAGCTATGAAGAGAGGACCTGATGCGTTGAAGGATCCAAAACTTAGAGGTAAACTATACGAATTACTTCAAAAGTTAGTTGGGATTGTCACTACAGATGGTCAGATATTTGTGAAGTTAAGACAAAATGTACAGAATAGTAAAGACGAACTGCAGGCAGTTGATGAGTTGTTTAAATATATGTCAAACACTATCGTGGTGCAAGACATTGATTTAGTTAATGCACACTTCGAGGACTTACTAGAAAGTATAAATATAAACGAAGATATGTCGGGCATGTCGGTTAAGTCTGGTCATAAGCGATCTGTTGATTCAGGTGCTGGAATGACAAAGAAAGGCGTAGCAGCCTACAAGAGACGTAACCCAGGCAGTACTTTAAAAACAGCAGTCACGACTCCACCTTCCAAGCTAAAGGCTGGAAGTAAAGCAGCAGGAAGACGTAAAGCATTTTGCTCTAGGTCAAGAAGCTGGGATGGAGAAAGAGGCAAAGCAGCCAGAAAAAGATGGAATTGCTAACAAGAGGAAACTATGAAAAAAGATTTTAGATCGATATCTCAAATGTACAGAGATATGCACAAGCCACAGTTGAATGAAGCTGTAGCAAACACTGCGTCACTTGAGTATGGCACTCCTAAGGCTAGAAACGAGTATGCAAAAGACACCCCAGGACAATCAAGTGGTGATCCAGCACACGAGCCAACTCACGCTTCAAAAACTAAGTTTGGTTTATCAGTAGATGGTATTCCAAAGAAAGGCGGAGAGATGGTCAAACCAGATAACAACGTCACAACAGGTCTGAAGGTAGAAGGACACGATTCTGAACCAGAGCTTGTAGACGAAAAAATGGCTAAAAAAGACCATGACAACGATGGTAAAGTAGAAACAAAATCTGCTGAATATCTAGGTTCTAGAGATAAAGCTATCAAGAATGCAATGAAGAAAGAAGGCAAGATGGATCCTGTTGGAAAAGCAGATGCAGATATTGATAACGATGGTGATGTTGATACATCAGACAAGTACCTACATAAGAAAAGAAAAGCTATCAAGAAAGCTATGGCTAAAGAAGATACTCAATTAGATGAGTATGGTATGGTGATGTCAGCTAAGAAGCCATCTACTAAAGTAAAAGCTAAAGAGAATCCAGTTGTTAAGCCTATGGGTGCAAAGATTTCTGAAGCTGAAGATATGTGTAGCTGTGATTGTGACTGTGGTAAGAAGATCTGTGAGTCATGTGGTAAGCCTAAAGCTGCTAAAGACGTCAAAGAAGGATTCCAAGTACCAGAGTACTCAGTATTTGCAGAAGCAATGTCAGTCACTCTAAGACCTAGTAAGAGCCAGCCTGGTTCTTATAAAGTACATTCAGTTGGATCTAAAATGAAAGCACATGGTGGAATGAAGCCAGGTGAAAGAGTTAAAGACCATGAAATAGATGGTATGAGGGATTCACAGATCAAAGTTAAGTATCGTAAAGAGGATACAGACCTTGATGAAGCAGGAAGATGGGATGATACTACTACTGGAAGACGTTACAGAAATATGTCCCCAGAAGAGAAGAAAAGACTGGCTAGAACAAATGCATTAAAGAAAAGAGCCAAGTCCGTATACAAAGGCAGAGGAGACCTAGACAAGGTTTCTGAAGCAATGTCTCCTTTAGAGAGAAAGAATGCTGCTGCTAAGATATTTAAAATGCATCAAGCTAAGAAAGGTAATGCACAGAAAGCTAAATCAGCTGCTATGAGAGATTCTAGTGGATATAAGACTTCTGATGACTCACATTTAGATTCTAAGCCATCTCCAAAGCCAAAAGGTAAGAAGGGTATATCAGATACTCCTCACATCGTTGGGCAGCTAAGAGGTGTTGTAGACACTAAAGGTAACCACAAAGGTGTACAGTTTAAAGATGGATCCACTCACAAAGTATCTGCTGATCATGCCAAGTCTTGGTTAGCAAAGCATGACGCTGCTAAGCCATCACAGAAACTAGGGATGTATAAGCATCACGATAGCCACAAGGCATTCAAATCTGGCATGAGTGAAGACGCCATGAATGAGATATCAGATACAACTAAGTTAAGTTATATCGATAAAACAAACAGAAAGATCACTGACAAAGAAAAAATGCACTTAAGCATTGGCGCAAAGGTTGATAAAGATAAGAACCTTGCAAAAATGAGAAAAGGTGTTGCAATGGCTAAAGGTAAACTTGGTGAAAAAATGATGACGTTGAAAGATATCGACGATGGCAAGCCAGCTAGTAAAAAGAATACAATAACAATAAAGAAAGACAAATATGCTGTTAAACCAATACCAGGTAATCCAAACTATAAAGGTAAGCAGAATCCAAAATTTGAGAAAGAAGAGAACGTACAAGAGATTTCTAACGAGTTAGTTAAGAAGGTTGCTGACAAGAGAAACGTAAATGTTTCAATGGCAGGATCCAAAGCTGACTATGATAGAAGAGACCCAGACTATCAAAAAGCTGCAAACAAGCAACACAAGAACCAAATGCTAAGATTTGGTAGAGGCGCTTCTAAAATAAGAAAAGCTGGAAGTAAACCATTTGGAGAAGGCTACACTGATAAAGAAGTCAGAATGGCTAAAGGTATTGCATTCGATAAGAGACACGTAGGTGGAGATTACACTGGTGCTGCTAAGAAGATGGAAAAGATTAAGAAAGGACTTTCTGATCATCCTAAAGCTAAAGATGCATTGAGAAGAGCTAACGAGCAGAAAGATTTTGCTAAGGGCTTATTTCAACAAGAGGCTATCGAGCGTAGAGCTGATAGAAAAACAATTATAGCTACCGACCCTGCTACAGGCAGAAAAGTTGTCAAGATGGCTCCTAAGAAGGAGATCGATGTTGGCAAAGGTAAAATGGCTTAACAAAGTATTATAAATATATTCACAACAGGAGACTACCATGGCAAATATATTCGGGACAGGTGACAACAAAGCAATGCAAAATGTTATTGATGCTGCCAGTAAAATAATGATGGGTGTAAAGGATGACGCAACAGACGCTGCGCAGACTGAAGACAACCATCCAATCGTAGCAGCCGCTAAAGAGGAAGTTGCAGTTGAATCTAAAGACTTAGATACACCAGCAGTAGAAAAATCCCTTAAGCATGACTGCGCAACACACGTTGTTCATAAAGAGCATGGTGAAGGAAGATGTGTTCCTGGAATGCATACTCTAGAAGAGACCTCAGAACTTGAAGGTGTCGTAACTCACTATGATGTTATGTTTGAACAAGGGATCGTTAAAGACGTACCAGTAGAAGATTTAGATATCGTAGCTGAAATGTCACACGGTCACAAAAAGAAGAAATAAATAATTCATAAACCAGGAGACTAACATGGCATTATGGGGAAATAAGGACGACAAAACATCTACAGGTACTGTACAAGTATTTGCGAATGGCCTGATAACAGGTACGTCTACACTATTTGATACGGAAGCTAAAGTGAACGATTATATCGTTACTTCTGGTGGACATGTCAAAATTAAAACTAAAGTATCAAACACCAACGTTCAAGTTGTTGCTGCTAACCTAGGAACATCAGTTAATGCTGTTGCTGCTGGAGCTGCTTACACTTTGAATGAGAAACCAACTTATGTTGGTGACTCAGAAGTTAAAGGTGATGTTGAGACTGTGTTTGGTGTGGATACTACTGAAGCAGGCGTCACCGATACAACTCATGCTGGCTGGGTAAGAAGAACTGCAGGAAGTGGTGGAAGAAGCGGAAGAGTACATTTTGAAGTACTAGTAGCTGGATCTTCTATTGCTGGAGACGCAGCTGACGATACTCAATTAGCTGACAGTTAAAAAATAATATATTATGCCTAAGATTACAGCCTTAACGGCCGCTAACGTAGTAGCTAACTCTGACTTAATTGTCATTACAGCTAATACTGGTGGGACACCGGTCACTAGATCACTCAACGTAGCATCACTTGCCACAGCGCTTGATGCTGCTACACCTGTAATCCAACAATTGAATTCGGACACTGGCAATGTGACTAGTAATTCCACGTCGTTTGCAGTAAATATAACTGGATCTAACAATATATTTACTACAGCTACTGGCAACACAGTTACCATATCAGCAAATCTTAGCCAGTTCCAACCACAAATAAGTCAAATAAACACTCCTACAGGTAATGTAGTATCTAATGGTGCTCAAGGATTTGTAACTAACATTACAAATGCCAATGGTGTACTCGTCACTGCTTCAAGCAATACAGTTAACATCACATTTGATCCAGCTACCATTAATACATTAACTGACGTTACTGCTCCTGTCTATAACAACGAAGCTGCACTCCCCACTGCGTCTAGTAATTATGATGGACATACGGTAGTAGCAGGAGATGATTTATACCACGGCGCAAGTGGTGCATTTGTTAAACAGATAGATGTCCAATCTCACGCAGATGAGATGGCAGCTCATGTTAAATTTACTTTATCAGCCAACTCAGGCAAGTGGAACTTTGCAGGTGGTGGAGCTAGAGGAACAGACAATGAGACTTTATACCTATACAAAGGGATGACATATGCATTTGACAATCCAGTTCATGCATCTCATCCATTACAGTTAAGGGTAGCATCAGGTGGATCCGCTTGGACCAATGGTGTATCGAATAACGCAACAGGTAATACTACATATTTCACAGTACCACAGAATGGAGCTAATTTAGTCATTCAATGTACCATTCACTCATCTATGTTAGGAGACCTAATCATCGTAACATAGTGACCTAAATATAATTATGAACAAAATTGACAATTCCAACTTTATACTATTCGCAGCGCATTACTATGACAATCCACAGTGCATGGATGAAGCAGAATTCTTCGATGATCTGAAGAGATTCAAATACCTGAAGAGACTGTTTAATAAATACCATGAGACTGGAGAGATTAAGGAGCGTTTAGTATTAAATCATCTCATGATACTGTACAACTTATTTGGCGGTGTCGGAGCTACTAAAATGCTATTCTTTAAACTAAAAGAGTATAGCGGCATCCTCAAACCTTTCCTAATATTACTCGACCAGCTACCAGAGAAGATCCCTGGTATTGGTATAAGAGATGAGTTGATCACAACATCAGACATAGAGTCGGATCAACACATTGTAGACGTGCTTAGGAGCATCTAATGGCAGGAACATCAGCAGTAGACTTATTCGTAGTGTACCAATTCATCAAACGGATTGCGACACCTTTTGCCAAGTGGGAAGGGTATAAGTCTGGAGTCATAGATGAAAGAGGCAATATCAAAGTCAAACCAAAAGACAGAGACCAGACACAGAAGAACTCATTTAAGACGTTCGATGTCATGGTACTCAAACTCAAACGACTCTTAGAAAAGATACCTGGAGGCAAATCTCGTATAGCAAGCTATGCAGCTGCTTTGTGGTTGATTAAAGAGGACTGGGAATCAAGATCAGAAGAAGAAATACTATCAGAGAGCAATGACTCATACATTGAGTATCTAAGACTCTACAGGCTAGAGAAATATAACAAAATGCTAGAAGACGCTCCTACCAACTCAGCTGGTGGCGGAGCTATTGCTGGTGGTGGATACAATGGTATCGACGACATCAAAGTCAGCAAGAAAAAGAAGAAGAGCTACAAGATGATGAATAAGATAGATGCAGACGCTATGAATGCTAAGTTTGCAAGTATGTTTAGATGAAGCATCTAAAGGCATTTGTTGAGTGGTGTAGGAAGACATGGATCTGGATCAAGTCTTGGTTCATAACTTACCACAGGGTGACAGTATCATACAATGCAATCTATGGTGATGCTGATGACCAGGTATTTGAAAATGTACCTAAGATAATCACACAGAAAGAGAAACTATTGACATTCATTAACGAAGATGGATGTAAGATATCATTCTCTGGTGCTGATGGTCTTAACTATAAGATTGAGGAGATGGACTGATGCAACAATTATTAATTGGAATTATATTGGTGTTGGGTCTTGGTGGCTATTGGCTATACCAAGAGAACCAAACATTAGCTGCTAACAATATAGCCCTAGAGGGTGCAGTAGCAGAACAGAAGGCTGCAATGACAGCTATGAGAGAGTCGTACGAGAAGCAAGGTAAGGCTCTGATGAATATGAGTAGAGTAAATGCAGAGATAGAAGCTGAAAAGGCTGAGTACTTAGCTATATTTGCTAGACATAATTTAGATAATCTTGCATTGAAGAAGCCAGGAATGATTGAGCTGAGATTCAATAAAGCAAGTGAAGCCGTAATGGAGGGACTAGAAGATGATACTGAGAAACTTAACGCTCTTAGCAATCCTAGCACTGACGACTAGTGGTTGTTCGCTACTAGGTAGCAAGCAAATAGAAATAGTCTCTAAGCCAATAGAGATAGAGATAATGCAACCAGATCTACCACGTGCAGTACAGCTTACTGCTCCTAAGTGGTATGTAGTATCAGAAACAAAGATCACAAATCCATGTAAAATGATAGAAGGGGTCGAGAAGAGACCTAAGGCATGTGACCTGGACCAGAGACAGAATCCAGACTGGCCAGTTGGTTATACATACCTAGATAGATTTATAGATGAAATGAAAGAACAGAACAACGGAGAAGTTGTATTCGTTGCCACTACTGTAGGAGACTACAAAGTAATGGCAGAAGATATGCAAGAACTAAAAAGGTATATCAAACAGCTAGGTGAAGTAGTAATT
>Ga0209634_1000750_pt1 | contig 24654 bp, 28 predicted proteins | sample LinPmetageLP40_FD_184043 | JGI IMG/M metagenome (GOLD analysis project Ga0209634, IMG submission 184043) | Marine viral communities from the Pacific Ocean - LP-40 (SPAdes) (version 2) | ecosystem: Environmental > Aquatic > Marine > Oceanic | place: Pacific Ocean | collected 2010-08-26 | reverse complement strand
TGAAGTCTACTCTAGGAGCATCTGGAAAGTGTGTAATATACGAAGATGCTAGAGGCAACCCGGTCATTACAAAAGACGGTGTAACAGTAGCAGAATCTGTTGTCTTATATGACCCGGTTGAAAACCTTGGGGCTACTCTTATTAAAGAAGCCGCTAAAAACACAGTGAAAGAAGCAGGTGACGGTACTACTACAGCTACCGTCCTTGCTGAAGCACTGATTAAAGAAGTACAAAAAGAACAGTATGCAGAGCTTTCTACTAGATTTATTAAGCAAGGCATAAACTCAGCACTTGGAAAAGTAAACAAGTATTTAACAGATACAGCAATAGATGTTGAAGGTAACATGTTAAAAGACATTAGCACTATAAGCTGTAATAACGATGCTGAACTAGGTGCTATTATCTCAGAAGCTTATACTAAAGTAGGTAAAGATGGTGTTGTTTTTATGGAAGGGTCAGAAACTGAAGACACTTATGTTGACATAGTTGATGGTGTGCAGTTTGATTGTGGTATAACATCACCACATTTTGTCACAGATACTGAAAAACATGAGGCTATACTTGAAGAACCACTAGTTTTGATTGTAGGTAGTCAAATACCTAACATACGTAAGATACAACCGATACTAGAACATGTTATAAAGCACAAAAAAGAGTTGTTAATAGTAGCGCAAGTTGACCAGCAGCTAAAATCAGCCCTTATGATGAACAAAGTAAAGGGTAATATCAAGATAAATATTGTTGATTTACCAGGCTTTGGTCCTACTAAGCAAGATACAGTGCAAGATTTAGCGTTTTTAACCGGTGCTACGGTAATAAATGAAGAATTAGGTGATGATATGGACTTAATTACTGTTGATTGTCTTGGAAGAGCCAAAAAAGCTGTTACAAATGCCAAAAATACTGTAATAACTACTATAGACCTTGGTGAAGACTTATCTGATCGTATAGAAAACGTTAGAAAAGCTATAAAAAAAGAAAAAAACGAGTATATAAAGAAAAAAATACAAGATAGGTTGGCTATGCTTTCAGGTAAAGTAGGTATGGTCAAAGTAGGTGCAGCTTCTAAGGTAGAACTGAAAGAAAAGAAAGATAGAGTGGAAGATGCGATATATGCTACTAAAGCAGCTTTGAAAGAAGGTATAGTGCCAGGTGGTGGTATCGCACTTTTAAACGCAGCTCAAGAAATAAAAGCTAATGGTTGGGGTGAAGAAATACTACTTAACGCTATTAAATCACCTTATCAGACTATATTAGATAATGCTGGTATAATTGAGGCTGTAGAACCTACTGATGGTAAAGGAATAGATGTAACAAATGGAAATACATGTGAAATGATTAAGCATGGTATTATAGATCCAGTACTTGTTACCAAGTCAGCACTTAAAAATGCGGTAAGTGTTGTAACTACTATTATATCCGCTGATTGTATAATTTCAAACATGAGAGGCGATGCAAGCAGTAAATAACTATATAATAGTACAAAAATTAAAACAAGGGCCAAAGACAGTTGCGGGTCTAATTATGACGGAACAATTAGACGAGGACAATAGGTATATAAAAGCTAACGTAATATCTGTTGGTAACCTTGTAGAAGGTATAAACGACAAAGACATCGTTTATTATGACAAACATGCTGGACACGGTGTTCAGTATAAAGAAATATTATATCACGTTATCAGATCTGGTGATGTGGTGCTAATAGATTAACCTAAACCAGAAGCCTTAAACCACAAAACTAAAAACATAAAACAATTAATTAATAAAAAAAAACAAAATGAATTATAACGAAAAATTCCTCTATTTTAATGAGGACGTAGACCAAGTAGATAGTACTGGTGATGGAGCTATGTACACTGCCTCTAGTTTTTTAGGTGCAGATACTACTGGCACTGGACAAGTAACTATATCTTTTGCATCTAGAAATGGAGCTGCTACAGATGATACTGTTGCTATTACACAAACAACATCAGACGTTAAAACATTGATGCAGCAACTATCTTCAGTTTTATCAAGACAAAAAAGTGGATTCTTTACACAAAGTGATAATGTAGCATCAGACGGGGTTAATGGAGGTGGAGACTCAGGTGAATCATTTATAACTGGAGTATCTGGAATAGTAATAACAACTGCAGCTTAATAAATAAATAAATAAAAATGGAAAATAACTTATATTTCTGTGATACAACAGACGAAGCAAATGGGACAAATGAGGCGATATTAATACCACAATCAAGAGTTTTAGGAATATACCCAGGTATAGTTGCTGGAACTACTGGCGATAACATGACACTGTTTTTTGAATCTTTGTCAAACACAGGTGCAGCTAGAGGATCAATACTATTTGCTATTGCAAATGGAAAATTTATCGAAGCATCAAATGATTTAGTTGCAGCAATGAATTCAACACCAGGTGATGGCTTTGTTACTATTGCTGATGTAAAAAATGGTATTTTTTGCAGTGAGCATATAACTGGAGTAACAATAGACACTGAAGTGTAATAATAAACTTATAAAATAAAAAAAAATGAATAAAAATAAAAACTTTTTAAGGTTTATGGGCTTTAGAAAACAAGCATTAACGGTAACAGCAAATCAAGCAGGCGCGTCAGGACATGCTGACGCTAATACCGTAACATTAACACTAGCAGATTTTGGAAATATTATTACGCCAGGAACTGCTGCAACAGACTTAGAAGTAGTTATAGAGCATAAAGCTGCTATTTCTGCTGGTAGAGGAACTAAGTACACGCGTGATGATGTAACTGGTGAAAACTTTACCGCTGCTGCAAATACAGCTGTTGGTGAATTTACTAGAATAGCATCTGCTGATATGGCTCTTCACGCTAGTAGTGGTAAATTAACATTTACAGCTCAGTCTGGAGCAAATGGTATTGATCTTGCGGAAACTGATGTTGTTACTGTAATTTCTTACTACGGCGCTGGAGACTCTAACGACGGAAGCACTAACGCTACTGGTGGAGCAGGTTCTGCTGCTGCTATAGCAAATATAGCTTCAACAGCTTTTACAATGGCCGATGGCGTATTACTACCTGCAGCTAATTACTTAGGTGCTGATTCTATTACAACAACAAAAACTAGATTATCTTTTAAATCTTTAAGTGGAACAGCTGTAGATGATGATGTATTACTACATCACACAGCTCACAAATTCAAAGATATATGTAGAGCTGTAGAAGCTGTTGTAAATGGTAGCGCTGTAAAACGTGGTAACGTTGTTACTATGACAGACGTGTTTAATAACACTACTATTAACGGGCATAATTTAGGTATTACTGAATGCCATATTGCTTACGCATAGTAATTGAGATTAACTGCGCAAGATTTGCGTGAAATGAATGTCCTTAAGTATTACAGGCTCACAAGAAAGTGGGCTTGTAAGACTTACGGGATTTTAGACGCAGACTTAGAACTTTTATTTTATTTAGATTGTGAAGGAAGATTCACACGAAAAGATTTTATGGACGGAGTATATACATTTTCTTGGGACAAAGCCAGGTGGGACAGGCTTAGGCAAGATGGCTGGATAGACACTTGGAGACATAGAAATCGTACTACTATAAAGTATAGTGTGTACAAAACATCTTACCGATGTAAACAATTAATAAATAGAATATACCGCATACTATTAGGCGAAGAAGATATGCCTACCTCAGATAGAAGCATATTCTATAATAACAAATCATATACAGATAAAGTTTATAACAAAGCTATAGATGATATGATTAAAGATAAAGATAGATAATGCCAGGATCACCACTGCAAAATAATATGTTTAAAAATAATAGGGATTTCGAACAACTCGGAAACCCTTTTCCTGTTACTAGCTGTGGGCGTAGAAGAAACGACGGATCACCTTTAAATAAAAAAAGTAACGAACCTAGAAAAACAACTAAAGGTAAGGGTCGTAATTTTAGAACTGTAAAAGAAGGAGCTGGTATGACAAGCAAGGGTGTTACTGAATACAAAAGAAAAAACCCAGGCAGTAAATTAAAGACTGCAGTTACTGGTAAAGTTAAACCTGGTAGTAAAGCTGCTAAGCGTAGAAAATCATTTTGTGCAAGATCAAAAGGTTGGACTGGAGAACGTGGTAAAGCAGCTAGACGCAGGTGGAAATGTTAACAAATAAATAAATATGCCAAATCCAAAAGTAAAAGATATGCCTAGAAAACAGCAAATGGCTGTAAAAGCTTCTATGGCTGAACAAAGTGCTGCTAAATTAAAAAAATCTCCAGCATTAGCTAAGCTTAGCGCTAGCTGTAAAGCTGCAGCAAGAAGAAAGTTTAAAGTGTACCCTAGCGCGTATGCTAATATGTGGGCATCTAGAACTCAGAAAAAAGGAAAGTGTTAAAAGATTTTGATATAAGTTCATTTAAAAAAATGAAGCCACCTAGTGATAGTAGCTTTGATACTGCGCAGGAGTTAAAAGAACTTAAGAAAATACCTTTAAATAAATCTTTTGTAAAGAAGTTTGATAACATAGAGTCTGCATTTGCTAAGACTGCTAAAGATAATAATATAGAAGATTATGATAAAAAAGTTGCTGCAAAGTTAATAAAAGACTCTGCACCTGTAATCTTAGAATTAAAGAAGCACTTCAACAGGCCTAGACCTAAACAGTTAGACAAAAGTTTACCTAACTACGAAATGTCTTCTATGAAGACTAAATCATATCCTTCTGGACATTCTGTTCAAGGAACGTTAATAGCAAAAGTACTAGGTGATAAATATCCAAAAGCAAAATCTGCATTTGTAAAGACAGGTGAAAATATATCTTATAGTCGTAGAGTTGCCCGCGCTCACTATAAGTCTGATAGTAAGATGGGTGATAAATTAGGTAACTCAATGTATAAACATATAAAAAATAAAACAAAATGAAAAAAGCACCAGCAAAAATGAAGAAAAAATCAATGGCAAAGATGAAGAAAGCTCCAATGAAAATTACAGCTAAACAAGAAAAAAATTTAAACCCAGCTTTAGTTGCTGAGATTAAAAAGAAAGAAGGAGTTGCCGTTAAAATGAAAAAAGAATCTATGGCTATGATGAAAAAGTCAGCTATGATGATGAAGAAAGTTTCTGCGATGAAAATGAAAATGAAGAAGAAAAAGTAAATGTACGACTTAACGTCTAAGCTTACTCAAAATAGTCCATTACCTTGTTGGAAAGGTTATAAAAGAAAACCTGGTACAACAGAATTTAGTCAAGGTAGTTGTGTAAAAGCATCACCTACTAAAGTAAAACAAAAAGGTGGTGGTACTAAAAAAGTATGTTTACCTAAAGCTAAAATAGCTAGTATGAGTAAATCAGAAAGAGCTAAAGTAATTAGAGCTAAAAGAGCTGCAGGTAAAGCTGGTAAGTATAGACGTTCAAGTAAAAGTAATGTAAAAGGTACTAGTAGTGGTGGTAGCCTAAAAACTTGGGTAAAACAAGACTGGAGGCAAGTTGGTAATCCATCTAAAAAATGCGGTGAGAAATAATGGGGTTTAAACTAGGTAAAGCATCACAGCCTGTAGCTAGAGGTGGTAACATTAATAAAAAGTTAAGTTTTAAAACTTACGATGCATCTGTGTCTGGTAATCCTGTTATAAGAAAAAAGCTAGATGAAGGTATACTAGGTGAAGCTAATATGGACGGTAGTATATTTATTAGCGATGAAATAGCAGTAAATAGCCCAATGGAAAGACAAGTGTTACTACATGAAATGAGACATGCTACAGATATGAAGCTAGGTAAATTAGCTTATAACGATGATAGCGTGTATTACGACGGTGTAACATATCCAAGAGAAACTATAAACGGTAAAGACATGATTAAGGTTGATGGTCAGTGGAAAGAGGCCGGTGATGATTTTCCTTGGGAAAGAACAGCAAACATATGAAAATATTTAAAGACGATAACAACTATAACGAAAAATCTATAATAGGAGCAATAGCTTTTGTTATTATGTGTTTAGTTATGGTGTTAGATTTATTAACAGGTTGGTTAGGCAGAGACTTAGCAATAAATGAATTTGTATACGATTCATTTGTATTAGTAGTGCTAGGATGCTTTGGTATAGCTGGTTTAGAAAAATTTGCAAAGAAATGAGTTTAATAACACATATAGATAAAGTACCACTATTCACAACAATATCTGAAGCAGAGCTTTGGGCTATGCAATACGGTTTAGTAGGTTATCATGAGCATGAAGTTTTAGGACAGCTTGGCTACATGGGAGGTAACAATCATGTTGAAATACAAATAGCAATGATAGGTGGTGTTGTTAATATCGTGTCAGCACAACAAATGAAAAATGCTGCAGCTGGTATAACTAGCACTGGTGGTGGTGGAACAACTACTGGTGGTAATGGTGGTGGAACTACTGGTGGTGAAAACGGTGGTGATGGTGAAGGTGCTATAGAAAAACCTAGTGAGCAAGATTCTAGCGGTGAAACTAGTGATGGAGAGAGAAGTGGCGGTGTAAGTAGAAAAGGTGGTACTACAGTTGAATATGGTACAGGTGGAGGTTACTAAATATGAGCGTGTTAGGTAAAATATTTAGCTCAGGTGCGGCAGACTTAGTGAAAGGTGTTGGTGGAGTTTTAGATAACTTACACACCTCTAAAGATGAAAAGCTAGCAGCACAAGCTAAGATAAAAGAAATAATAGCTAATTACGAAATAGAGATGGAAAAGAACGTTACATCTCGCTGGAACGCAGATATGAACTCTGACTCGTGGTTAAGCAAAAATGTAAGGCCTTTAGTATTAATATTTTTAGTTGTATGTACAATGCTATTAATATTTATAGACGCAGGTAAATTAAGTTTTAACGTAAAAGACTCGTATGTAGATCTTTTACAATTAGTATTAATAACAGTGATCGGTGCTTATTTTGGCGGGCGATCATTTGAAAAATCAAAAAAATAAAAAAATATGGCAGCAAATATAGATCATGGGGTAATATTAGGAGCATTAGGTAGTGTACACACAGATGGACCTGCATCTCCAGCTCCTGTCGTACCACCAACTGGTATGGTTATAGTAGCAATACAATTTATAAGTAAAAGCAAACCTACAGCTTTAATAGCTGAAAATCCAGATAAATTTTTTAGTACAGCTCACGCAGCTAATAGTTTAGGTTCTGGTTCAGAAACTGTAGATGAAGGTTCTGGTGGTATTGCTTTAAGCAATTGTGAGTTTCCAGCAGGTATGACAATTTATGGTAGATGGACATCTGCAACTTTTCCACATGATTCTACTGGAGGTGTAATCTGTTATTTCGGTTACTAATGCCTAGATTAGGGTTAGCAACTATTGATATATCAACCCTTGCTGGTAGTGGAGGTGCCGTAACAGGTATAGATGACTTTGTATTTGAAAGTTTTACCGCCGGTCAAATGCATCCTATTCAAACTGTTGATAGAGAAAATTTAGTTTTGCAAAGTGAAACTTGGGATAATGCTTCTTGGACTAAAAATGCTTCTACTGTTGAACCTAATCAAATAGCTAGTCCTCTTGATTCAAGTGCTTTTACAGCTGATTTGTTAAAAGAAGATAATGCTAATGCAGAGCATTGGGTTAGGTCTAATAATATTTCAGCATCTCTTGGCCAAACTTTTACAATGTCTTTTTACGCAAAAGCAAAAGAAAGAACTTTTATAAAAGCTAACTTTTTAAACTCAGGTTTAGTTTCGTATAATGTTTGGATTAACTTATCAAATGGAGCTATTACTTCAAAAAATGCAAATCTAACTGTAACTACAGAATTAATAGGTAGTGGTTTTTACAGAATAACATTAACCGCACAAGCAGCAGCAACTACTTTAAATCTATTAGTTGCTTTAGCCACAGGAGATGCTAATAATAGCTATGCTGGTGATGGTAGTAGTGGTGTTTATGTTTTTGGTGCTCAAATAGAGCAAGATAATTTTGTTGGTAATTATATACCAACTGTAGGTAGCACAGTAACAGTGTCAACAACATTAAACGATACAAGTAATGTTTGGGATTTTGACGGTACAGATATAATGATAGCAGAAGATCCTGAAGACGAAGGCTTTTGGGAAGAAAGTTATCCAGAAGGTGCATCACTACCTGAATTAGTTCTAAACGGTGACTACGCAGATTTAGGTAGTGAGTTAGTTGAAAATGGTACGTTTGATGCAGATAGTAATTGGGAAAAAGATGCAAATTGGTCTATAGCTAATGGAAAAGCCACAAGTACTGGTAGTGGTAGAATGTATCAAAGTATACCAGAATTAGAGTCAAATGTAGGAACAGTTGTGCAAGTTACTTTTAATATAGTAGAACGTGAGAGTGGTGGTGTAGTAGTTAATTGTTACGGTGGAGTGTCAAGTGAGTTTAACACTGTAGGTGCACATTCTTTTGTAACTACAACTACAAACAGCTTAAATTTATACTTTAATAATTCTGGCGCAGGAAATTTAGTAGGTTCAATAGACAACGTATCAGTAAAAGAAGTTGATCCAAACAATAGGTGGGTTAGCGAAGCAGACTGGACTATAAAAGATGGTGTTGCTAAAGGTAATGGAGCTAGTGGTAGTTCAGAGGAACTTAGACAAGACGGTATTCTTACAGTTGGAGATACTTATGAGTTTACTTTTACAATACAAGATTATTCTAGCGGTTCAGTTGAGCTTATAAACAATGGTTTAGGTTCTTTAAGCTCTAACGGCACTCACACTGGTATTGGAGTTGCTACTAGCACTGACTTGAGATTTAGAGGCTCTTCATTTAACGGCTCAATAGACAACGTGTCAGTAAGAGAATACGCAATACAACCTTTAGACATTTAAAAAAAATATAAAAAATACAAATAAAAAATTAAAATATGGCAACACCAAATATCGTCCCAAGAGCGGACAGTGAAGGAGGTTTAGGAATAGCAAGTAAATACTGGGCATCAGCATATATAGATACAATAAACGCTACAGTTATTCAATCACCTCTTGTTGACGGTGACTTAATATTAAAAGCAGACAACGGTTCTGGAGTAATGACTGCTTATCTTACATTAGATGGTGAGTTAGGTTGGACTGTTGCATCAAAAGATATACAATTTTCAGATAGTATAAAAGCTACATTTGGATCTAGCGTTGATATGGGTATATACCACAACAGTACTAATTCTTATATTGAAAATGCTACTGGTGACTTAGAAATTATAAATGGTGCTGACAATAAAGATATTATATTTAAAGCATCCACAGGTACAAATGCTGCTGCAACTTATTTAGCTTTAGATGGTGAGGTTGGTAATACTTATGCTTACAAAGACATGAGGTTTGTAGATGGTGTTAATACTATATTTGGAACTGATGGTGATATGAGCATTAATCATGATGGTACTAACATGACTATGATAAATAGTACTGGTAGCATGGCTTTTTATCAAAACACTAATGACGGTGACATGGTTTTTTATTGCGATGATGGCTCAGGTGGTTTAACACCTTACTTAACTTTAGATGGTAGTGAATTTAAAACTACAATTGCAACTTCTACAGAAATACTAGGACGTTCTTTTACTCAAACAGATTGTGTGGTTACGCAAAACGATGCTACAGTTACACACACCGCAAATGCTAAAATTAAAGTTGGTATGCATGTGTCAGGAGGGGGAATTCCGGCTGGAGCTTTTGTTGCTTCACTTAACGGTAGTAGTAACAACTCGTTTGAAATGAGTCAAAATGGTGGTGGTAGTGGTGTTAATACAGTAACTCTTACATTTTCTGATCCTGGTCAATTAACTTTATCTACTGCAAATCCAGAAGTTACTATTGGAGACATACTAGGTAGAATAGATTTTCAAGCCCCTAGCGAAGCTAGTGGAACAGACGCTATATTAATAGGTGCTTCAATACACGCTGAAGTTGAAGAAACTTTTGCTTCTGATAATAATTCTACAGCTTTAGTATTTTCTACTGGAACTACTACTGCGCCTATAGAACGTATGAGGATTGATCAAGATGGTGCAGCAACTTTTGCAGGGAAAATTACTACTGGAAATCAAATAAACGTTTTAGGTGTTCAGACAGGGTCTGATGGAGCCTTTGGTGAAATAATTTTCCATAACAATGGCGATAGTGTTGCCACAGTAGCTAGTTTTAGAGACGGTGCAGATAACAGTGGTTCTTTAGTTTTTCAAACTCAAAACTCTGGAACTTTTGCCACCGCTCTTACTTTAGCTGCTAATAACGACGCAACTTTTGCAGGAAATTTAGTTGTAGGTGCTAGTAGTTCAGGACAAACTGCTCTTGTTACGTTTAACAGCGAAGGTGGAAACGAAGATGGGTTAAAAATACAATCAAGAACAAATAGAGCAAAGCTTCGTGTTTCAGATAACGATACAAATGCTTATGTAGTAGCTGAAGGAAGTATAGCTTCTTATGGACAAACCGCTACAGCTGCTGCTACTAACATATCAGTATTATCTGCAGGAAACGTTGGTATAGGGACTACAACTCCACAAAGAAGATTTGAAGTTTTATCAACCTCGTCAGGTTCAGTTATAGATACTCATATTGGTGGTACTTATTCTACTACTAATTATCAAGGTTTAAGCTTTGGTTACGCTGAGTCAGCAAATACATCATATAGACACTCTGCTTTAGTTTTTGAAAGAGACGATAATGGTGTTGGTGATGCTACTGGTAATGTACATATATTAAATTCAGTTTCAGGCTCTGGTTCTACTTCAGCTGTTTTAGCAGACGCTAAGCTTTCGCTATTAAAAACAGGTTCAGCTATATTAGCTGGCATACCTTTTTATTCTGATGCTGCAAACAACTCAATGTATACACATGATGTATCTGGAACAGATGATACAGCAACTGGAAACACGGCTTATGGTTTTGGAGCTATGGATGCTATTACAACAGGAGATAATAACACGGCTGTAGGAAAAAGTGCTGGTGGTAATCTAAGTTCAGGTGTAGGTAATGTGATGATAGGTGGTTTTGCCGGAGATGCAATTGCCACAGGTAATTACAATGTTGCTGTTGGTCGAAGCGCTTTAAGTGCAGAAGATGCTCATGGATATAACGTTGCTGTTGGAACTTTCTCTTTATTAAATCAAAATGCAGGCGTTAATGCTTTTAATGTAGGAGTAGGATACGGTACAGGTCAAAACATAACAACAGGTGTTAGAAATGTTATAATTGGTGGTTCGGCCGGTGATGGTATTAGTCTTGGTAGCCATAACGTAGCTATGGGGTATTCATCTTTATCAGCTACAAACGCCGGTTCAAAATCGGTTGCTATAGGAAGTGGAGCTTTATCTGTTCAAGCGTCACAGTTTACAGATGAAACTTGTGATTATAATAATGACCCAACTATTGGTCACGATGCAAATACAGCAATACTTGTTGGCATGCGTGTTACAGGTACTGGTATTCCAGCTAATTCTTTTGTTAAAACAAAAACTAGTGATACAGAGTTTGAATTAGGAAATGCTGCTGGTGATGATGTCAGTACAACTGGAGGAGTGGTGAATAATGGAACACTTACATTTACTGGCGGTGTAGATAGTCATAATACTGCTGTAGGATATAGCGCTGGTTTTAGCGTAACAACAGGTATTAACAACACTATTATGGGTGGTTTAGCTGGTGATGCTATAAATACAGGTAGTCAAAATGTAGCTGTAGGAAAAGCATCTTTATCCTCGGCTACAACAGCTTCTGATAACGTAGGTCTTGGTCATGGCGCTTTAAGCGCTCTTACAACTTCGGCAAGAAATGTAGCTATTGGAACACAAGCTCTAAATGGTGCTATGAATACAAACAGTAGCACTTATAATGTTGCTGTTGGTTATCAAGCTGGTTTATCAGTGACAACAGGTGTCCAAAATACTTTGATTGGAGGCTCTGCTGGCGATGGTTTGTTAGCTGGTGAAAGGAACGTTGTTGTGGGTTACGGTGCTTTAGGAACGGCAAACGGTAGTGAATCGAGAAACATTGCAATTGGTTGGAGTGCTTTAGCTGTTCTAGATAACGATGGTAGTAATAGTAATACAGCTTTAGGATATGCAGCTGGTATGGCGGTATCAACAGGTGCTAATAATACTTTAATTGGTAGTCAAGCTGGAGATGCTATTACAACTGGAGATAATAACATTATAATAGGTGCTACTGCCGCAGCTTCTGCCATAGGTGCAGATAACGAAACAGTGATTGGTAATACAACTACAACAAGCGCTTTAATTCATGGTGCGATGACAAACAGAGCTTACACCGGAACTGCTGAGGGTGGTGGTATAGACGCTACAGACGCGGTGTCAATATCAGTTGGGGAATACAACAGTGAAATTGTAACTTCAGTATTTGTGGATATAGGTGCTGGATCTATAATATCTAGCTCAGATGCTGGAGATGTGATTGGTAACGATGGTCTTTCATCTGCTTATATAACAAAATTAACAACAGCTATTAATGGTATAGTATACAGGGGTGAAATGATATGTTTAGAAGTACCAACAACAGGTGATCCTGATATTAACCTTTGTGCTAACGGATCTGGAACAATAGCTGAAGATCAAGGAGGTGAAGGAGCTCATGTGTTGATAAATGGTGGAGTAGCAACTCTTGCTGTTAAAAATGACATAGCGGTACCTTCAGGTGGAATACAAGATGATTTTATATATCTAACACATGGTGGTACAACCGCAGGAACATATGACGCCGGTAAATTTTTAATTAGATTTTATGGTGCTAAAGTAACTGGATTATAGAAAGTAAAACAGCTGAAAAACAAGTAATTATATAATAACAAATAAATAAACAATTATGGCAGAAGAAACTCCTGAAATAATAGATAATAGAGACTACGCAGCAGATGTAGCTCCAGCTTTTAACTCTTACGATATTGTAGTAGCTATGAGAGCTATTGCAGTAAACGATAGAGTTTTAGAAGACACAGTTGACAGTGATGGAAACTATGTGGCTGCTAACTACAATGCTGATACGCTTCGTAGAAACGAAGGTCATTTAAGAATTAAAATGGCTATCCCAGCTTTTGTTACTGAATTAACATCTGAACAAAAAACGCAAATAGAGGCGTTATCTCTATAAATTAAATTAACTTAAATTAAATAAAATGGCAAAAAAAACAGAAGACTTAAAAGTAACTGACGAACAATTAAAAACACTACAAGAGATTGTAGGAGCAATGAACGGTGCAACCACTAGAGTTGGGCAGATCGAAACTCAAAAACATATTGTACTTCACGATCTATCTAAAATGAGAGAAGATCTTTCAAAGTTTCAAGCAGAGCTTGAAGAAGAGTATGGTAAAGTAAATGTTAATATACAAGACGGTACTATAACAGAACTAGAAGATGTCGAAGCTAATAAGGAAGATTAGTATCGGTAAAGATTATAAGAATGACGCCATGCACTATGCCGTTGGGCAAGAAGTGTATGGTGGTCATACTATATGTGACATCTTAGAAGAAGAAAATAAATACAGCGTGTATATTAGAAAAGGTAAAGATGTTCTGCCTTGGAAAGACTTTAACAAAAATATGGCTGTATCTGTAGAATATAACTTACAGTATTAATGAAGTCGGTTTACAACTTTGTTGTAACGCCAGTAAAATCAAGATACAACAATACAAAAGATATAGGAGGTAGAGAACTGATAGTTAATACAGATATATTCAACCACCAGTATGTTAGTAGAGAAGCTATAGTAAAAGCAATACCTACAGTTGGTGATACAGATATAAAAGTTGGTGATAAGGTTATAGTGCACCATAATGTATTTAGAAGATGGCACAACCAGCACGGTATAGAAAAGAATAGTAGAGGTTATATTGATGAAGAAACTTACCTAGTACAACCAGATCAAATATTCTTATACAAAAATACCGAATGGCAAGCGCAAAAAGGATATTGTTTTGTGGCACCAGTAAAATCTACAGACAAATACAGTGTAGATAAAGAAAAGCCTTTAGTTGGTATTGTAAAACATACTGACGGTACAGTTAACAAAGGCGATTTAATAGGTTTTAGGCCAAGCTCAGAATATGAGTTTATAATAGACGGCCAGAAACTATATAGACTACTATCAAATTTTATTACAATCAAATATGAATATCAAGGAGACGAAGAAGAATATAATCCAAGCTGGGCATAAAGCAGTTGAAGAACTGATTAAAGTTGCTAAAGAAGCTATTGTAGATTCTGACGATGATATATCTGCTGACAGATTAAAAAATGCTGCAGCGACAAAGAAACTAGCTATATTTGATGCGTTTGAAATATTGAATAGAATACAAGAGGAAGAGAACATACTTGAAGGTAAAGAAACTGAAACCGAAGTTAAAGTATTTAAAGGTTTTGCAGAGGGTAGATCTAAGTAATGTACGAACAGAATTTACTACAAATAGTAGAACCTATAAAAAAAACTACTATAAGCAGACTTAACAAAGGTAAGAAGTGGAAGTACGGTTATAACAAAGAACACGATCTTGTAGTTGTATCTAAGACTGGTGAAATAGGTGAGATATACGAGATACAAAACTTTCAGATAGCATTACCGAAAGAGCGTAGTGTGTATAGCAACAAAGAAAAAAAGTGGAAACAGTTTGAATATCCAAAAGAATTAGGTAGACTTAAAAACATATTTGACTGGAGAGCTTACGCTGAAGAAAAAAAAGCTGACTGGTTTGATTACATAGACGAAGAGTTTAAACGTAGAGAGCAAGGTTTCTGGTTTAACAACAAAGGCAAAGCAACATACATAACTGGTACGCACTATATGTATCTGCAGTGGAGTAAAATAGATGTAGGCGCGCCAGACTTCAGAGAAGCTAACAGACTATTCTATATATTTTGGGAAGCATGCAAAGCAGATAAAAGATGTTATGGTATGTGTTACCTTAAAAATAGACGGTCTGGTTTTTCTTTTATGTCATCGGCTGAAACAGTCAACCAAGCTACAATATCAAGTGATGCTAGGTTTGGAATATTATCAAAAACAGGTAGTGATGCTAAGAAAATGTTTACTGACAAAGTTGTACCTATATCGATTAATTATCCTTTCTTTTTTAGTCCTATTCAAGACGGTATGGATAGGCCAAAATCCGAGCTTGCATATAGAGTTCCAGCTTCTAAGTTCACTAGAAAGAAAATTACAACAAACGAAAAGCTAGAAGACCTAGAAGGATTAGATACAACTATAGACTGGAAGAATACAGGTGATAACAGTTATGACGGTGAAAAACTAAAGTTACTAGTACATGATGAAAGTGGTAAGTGGGAAAGACCTGATAATATATTAAATAATTGGCGAGTTACAAAAACATGTTTACGATTAGGTAGTAGAATTATAGGTAAATGTATGATGGGCTCAACATCAAATTCATTAGATAAGGGTGGAGAAAACTTTAAAAAACTATATAATGCATCAGACGTTACTAAGCGAAACAGAAATGGACAGACAGCGTCTGGGCTATATTCTCTTTTTATCCCAATGGAGTGGAACTACGAAGGATTTATTGATGAGCACGGAAGCCCAGTCTTCGATACTCCGGATCATGAAGTCTTCGATCCACATGGGGAATTAATAGATATAGGAGTTGTAGACAGTTGGCAAAATGAAGCTGACGGTTTAAAAGGTGATCAAGATGCGCTAAACGAATTTTACAGACAGTTTCCAAGAACTACTGAACATGCGTTTAGAGATGAAACTAAAAACAGTATATTTAACTTAGTTAAATTATACGAGCAAATAGATTACAATGAAGAAATGTCTAGAACACTAGGTGTTTCAATAGGTAACTTTCAGTGGGTTAACGGCGTTAAAGATTCAACAGTAATATTTTATCCAGATCCTAAAGGTAGGTTTAAAGTAAGCTGGACACCGCCACCAAATATACAAAACAAAGTTATAATAAAAAACGGTGTTAGATACCCAGGCAACGAACACATGGGTGCTTTTGGTTGTGATAGCTATGATATATCAGGAACAGTAGATGGCAAAGGTTCTAAAGGTGCTTTGCACGGTTTAACTAAGTTCAGTATGGAAGATGCGCCAGCTAATCAGTTTTTTTTAGAGTATTTAGCTAGACCACAAACTGCAGAGATATTCTTTGAAGACGTTCTAATGGCATTAGTATTTTACGGGATGCCTTTACTTGCAGAGAACAATAAACCTCGTCTATTGTATTATTTACGAAGGCGTGGTTATAGAGGTTTTAGCATGAACAGACCAGATAAAATATGGAATAAACTATCTGTAGCAGAAAAAGAAATAGGTGGTATACCAAACTCTAGTGAAGATATAAAACAAGCTCATGCTGCTGCAATTGAAATGTATATACAAAACCACGTAGGTATGAACAACGAAGGTCAATTTGGTAGTTGTTATTTTAATGAATTACTAAACGACTGGGCTAAGTTTGATATAAACAAAAGAACAAAGCATGATGCATCTATAAGCTCTGGTTTAGCTATCATGGCTAACAATAGGCATTTATACGCGCCAAACGCTAAAATAGAAAAACCGAAACTAAACATAAGTATTGCTAAGTATAAAAACACAGGTAATACATCTAAATTAATTAAAGAATAAATATGGCAGAGTCTGTTATAAATAATTATTTTCCAAGCCAAGTCGTAAGTGATTTGGAAAAGATGAGCTATGACTATGGTTTGAAAGTAGCTAAAGCTATTGAGACTGAGTGGTTTCATACTGATAGAGGTTCAAATAGATATAGAACTAATAATAATAATTTTCATAACTTAAGACTATACGCTAGAGGTGAACAATCAATACAAAAATACAAAGATGAATTATCTATTAACGGTGATTTATCTTATCTTAATTTAGACTGGAAACCAGTACCTATTATACCTAAGTTTGTAGATATAGTTGTAAACGGTATTGCAGAAAGAACATATGATGTAAAAGCTTATTCACAAGATCCATACGGTGTTAAAGAAAGAACTGATTACATGGAGTCTATAATTAGTGACATGCAGCTTAAAGACTTTGATAATTTTACATCTGATCAATTTGGTATTAATACTAGAGAAAGTGATATACCTAAACTACCACAAACAGAAGAAGAGTTACAGCTTCACATGCAGATAACTTATAAGCAAGCAATTGAAATAGCAGAAGAGCAAGCTATTAATGTTTTGTTTGAAGGTAATAAATACGAGTTAATTAAAAAACAATTTTACTACGATCTTACTGTTTTAGGTATAGGCGCTGTAAAAACTTCTTTTAATACATCTGAAGGTGTTGTGGTTGATTATGTTGATCCAGCTGACTTAGTTTATTCTTACACTGACTCGCCTTACTTTGATGACATATATTATGTTGGTGAAGTTAAAATGATACCAATTAATGAGCTTGTAAAACAGTTTCCACATTTAGATCAAAGCGAGTTAGAAGATATAGTTAAAAACAAAAGCTATCACAAGGCAAACTACAACAACACTGGTTATAATTTAAGAGAAGAAGATAACAATAAAGTTCAAGTTTTATATTTTAATTATAAAACATATATGAACGAAGTTTACAAAGTAAAAGAAACTGGTACTGGTGCTGAAAAGATATTAGAAAAAGACGATAGTTTTAATCCACCTGAAGATGCAGAAAACTTTGGCAAATTACAAAGATCTGTAGAGTGCTTATACGATGGCGCTATGATTTTAGGTACAGACAAGTTGTTAAAGTGGGAGATGGCTAAAAACATGATGAGACCTAAAAGTGATTTCACTAAGGTTAAAATGAACTATGCTATTGTTGCTCCACGTATGTACAAAGGTCGTATTGAATCTTTAGTACAACGTATAACAGGTTTTGCTGACATGATACAGCTTACACATTTAAAGTTACAACAAGTGTTATCACGCATGGTACCAGATGGTGTTTATTTAGATGCTGATGGTTTAGCTGAAATAGATTTAGGTAATGGTACAAACTACAACCCACAAGAAGCTTTAAACATGTTCTTCCAAACAGGTTCTGTTATAGGTAGGTCATTTACTTCGGAAGGTGATTTAAATCCTGGTAAAGTACCTATTCAAGAAATACAGTCTAGCAACGGTGGTGCTAAAATGCAAAGCTTAATAGCTACATACAACTACTACTTACAAATGATAAGAGATACTACCGGACTTAACGAAGCTAGAGATGGTAGTATGCCAGATAAAAATGCTTTAGTTGGCGTACAAAAGTTAGCTGCAGCAAATAGTAATACAGCAACAAGACACATATTACAGTCTGGATTATTTTTAACATCTGAAATAGCTGAGTGTTTATCTTTAAGAATATCTGATATTATAGAATACTCACCAACAAAAGATGCATTTATACAAGCTATAGGTGTTCATAACGTTGCTACACTAGAAGAAATAAGTGATTTATACTTATATGACTTTGGTATATTTATAGAGTTACAGCCTGATGAAGAAGAAAAAGCTATGCTTGAAAATAATATTCAAATGGCATTGCAACAGCAGAGTATAAACCTTGAAGATGCTATTGATCTTAGAGAAATAAAAAATATCAAACTTGCTAATCAATTATTAAAAATAAGAAGAAAACAAAAGCAAGAGACAGACAGAGCTGAGCAGTTACAAAATATACAAGCGCAAGCACAAGCAAACCAGCAGTCTTCACAAGCGGCTGCACAAGTTGATTTACAGAAGAATCAAGCTATGGCACAAACAGAAATGCAGCTTGAGCAAATGAGAGCTCAATTAGATGCTCAGAAACAAGCACAAGAAGTTGAGTATAAAAAAGAGCTAATGGCTTTAGAGTTTCAATATGGCATGCAGTTAAAAGGTGTAGAAACTCAAGGACTTGCAAATAGAGAAAAAGAAAAAGAAGATCGTAAAGACGAAAGAACAAAAATTCAAGCTTCACAACAAAGTGAGATGATTGATCAAAGAAAAACTAATAAACCACCTAAAAACTTTGAGTCTGCAGGTAATGATATATTAGGAGGAGGTTTTGATTTAGGTAGCTTTGATCCTAGATAACAATTATTAATTATTATTATATTATATTATGGAAGAAAACGTAGAAAACGTAGTTGAAGAAACTACACAAGAAACTGTAGAAACAGTTGATGAAAGTAAATTTGAAAGCGCTGGAGACGACAGTGTTATTAAATTAGATTTAAGTAAACCACCAACACCAAAAGAAGATGAAGTTAAAGAAGATAACGCTGACAACAGCGGAGTGGTTGAGCTCGTTGAAGATGCCGACACCACAAAAAAACAAGAAGAAGTACAACCGGAAGCTGAAGCACAAGAAACTCCAGTATTAGAGGAAGTTACTGAAGAAGAAGTTAAAGAAGAAACAGAAGAATTAACTGAGCAAGTTGAAGAAGCTGTAGCTGAAGCCCAAGAAACTGGTAAAGCAATACCAGAGAATTTACAAAAAGTTGTAGATTTTATGGAAGAAACTGGTGGTACATTAGAAGATTACGTAAGACTTAATCAAGACTATTCTAGTTATGATGACATGACAGTTCTTAGAGAGTACTACAAACAAACAAAATCTCATTTGACAGATGATGAAATTAGTTTTTTAATAGAAGACTCATTTTCATATGATGAAGACGAAGATGAAGCAAGAGAGATTAAAAAGAAAAAAATAGCGCTTAAAGAGCAAGTTGCCAGCGCTAAAAGCCACTTAGACGGGCAAAAGTCTAAATACTATGAAGAAGTTAAAGCTGGTTCTAGGTTAACTACCGAACAACAGAAAGCAGTTAACTTTTTTAATAGATACAACAAAGAGTCGGAAGAAACTCAAAAAATAGCAGAAAAACAAACTAACACTTTTAAATTAAAAACTAAAGAAGTTTTTAACGATAAATTCAAAGGTTTTGAATACAACGTCGGAGACAAGAAGTATAGGTTTAATGTCAAGAATGCTAATGAAGTTAAAGATAGCCAAAGCGATATTAATAATTTTGTCAAAAAGTTTTTGAACAAAAATAATGAATTATCAGATGCCAAAGGTTATCACAAGTCTTTATTTACAGCAATGAACTCTGATGCTATTGCTAATCATTTTTACGAACAAGGTAAAGCCGACGCTATGAAAGATAGTGTTGCCAAAGCCAAAAATGTAAGTATGGACCCTAGACAGTCGTTTTCAAACGATAATACTAGCGGACCAAAAGTAAGAATACTTAGCGATGATTCCCCTACTTTTAAGTTTAAAATTAAAAAATAACTAATAAATTTAAAAAAACAAAATTATGGCAATTACTGCAAGAACGTCGTTCCAAGCTGCACCGCTGCAGCAGGTTCTGTCGGACAATTATTTAGACATCCAAAACAACGGATGGGCACAGCAATATCTTCCAGACTTAATGGAGAAAGAAGCTGAGGTTTACGGAAAACGTACAATCTCTGGTTTTTTAGCACAAGTTGGGGCTGAAGAAGCTATGTCAGCTGATCAAGTTATTTGGTCAGAACAAGGTAGATTACATTTATCTTACCAAGCAGACTGTTTAGATGCATCTGCTAGTACTATTAATATTGAAAAAGATATTGATGGTGTTGCAAGAACAACTGATCACGGTATTCGTGTTGGTGACCAAGTATTAATTTCTGGAGGTGGTCAAACTGTTACTGCTTTAGTAACTGTTGCTGCTGCTGGTTCTAAAGTTATTACAGCTTTACCTTACGGTGGAGCTCATTTATCAGATATGGGATTTGCTGATGCTGACAATGATCTTAGAGTTTTAGTTTTTGGTTCTGAGCATTCAAAAGGAACTAGCTACGGTGGAGGAAGAGCTAACAAGCCTAACTTTACTTCGTTTACTAACAAACCAATTATCTTAAAAGACATGTATGAAGTTTCAGGATCTGATGCTTCTCAAGTTGGATGGGTTGAAGTTTCTGGTGAAGACGGACAAAGTGGTTACATGTGGTACTTAAAAGCTGAAGGTGAAACTAGATCAAGATTTAACGACTACTTAGAAATGAGTATGATTGAATCTGAAAAAGCTGCTGATAGTTCTACTATACTAGGTGGTGCTAACGGTTTAGTTGGTACTGAAGGTTTATTTTCCGCTATTAAGTCAAGAGGTCACCAAACTTCTGGAGTTACTGGTGTTAATGCTGCTACTGACTTAGCTGAATTTGATGCTATATTAGCTGAATTTGATAAAAATGGCGCAATTGAAGAAAACATGTTATTTGTAAATAGAGCTACGTCTCTTGCAATGGACGATATGTTAGCTTCAATGAATTCTTATGGTGCTGGTGGTACATCATACGGTGTATTCAACAACTCTGAAGACATGGCATTAAATTTAGGTTTCTCTGGTTTCAGACGTGGATCTTATGATTTCTACAAGTCTGACTTTAGATATTTAAATGATCTAGCTACAAGAGGTGGTATCAACGCTAACGCTACTGCAGGTGAAGATATTAGAGGGGTTATTATCCCAGCTGGTACATCTTCTGTATATGACGAGCAATTAGGAAAAAATCTAAAAAGACCTTTCCTACATGTTAGATACAGAGCTTCTCAATTAGAAAGTAGAAAAATGAAAACTTGGATCACTGGTTCGGTTGGAGCTGCTACTTCTGATTTAGACGCAATGACTGTAAACTTCTTATCAGAAAGATGTTTAGTAGTTCAAGGTGCTAACAACTTCATGTTAATGAACTAAGCAACTTATTATTTAAAGAGGTTGGGGGTAATTCCCCAACCCCTTTCTTTTTATTAATTTTATTATATATTATATTATGGCAAAAAAACAAAAAACAAAAGAGGTAGAGGTACCTGTTGTTGAAACACCAGTTGTTGAAACACAAAAACCTAAAAAAGTTGAACCTAAAAAACCAACTTGGGAAATAAAAGATAGAACTTATTTGCTAGCAAATGGAAAAACACCATTAAGTAGATCTATTAAATCAGCTGGAATTTATTATTTTGATGAAGAAAAAGGTTACGAAAGAGAGCTTAAATATTGTCAAAATCAAAAAACACCTTTTGTAGATGAAATGAAAGGAGATCAAAGATTAGAGCATATTATATTTAGAAATGGAGTTTTATTTGTTCCTAAAAACAAAGTAACACTTCAAAAACTTTTATCTTTGTATCACCCTCACAAAAACAAAATATACGAAGAACTACAACCGCAAGTTATAGCCGCTCAAGAAATTGATTGGTTAGAAATGGAAGTAGAAGCTTTAAATGCGGCTATGAACTTAGACATTGATATGGCAGAGGCTGTTATGAGAGTAGAGTTAGGATCTAAAGTGTCTAGCATGAGTTCTAAAGAGCTTAAAAGAGATTTGTTGTTATATGCTAAGAGAAACCCAGAGTTGTTCTTAGATTTAGTTAATGATGAAAATGTTTCATTAAGAAACTATGGTATAAAAGCTACTGAAATTGGATTAATAAAATTATCTTCTGATCAAAGAACTTTTTCTTGGGGTTCTAATGGTAGAAAACTAATGAACGTTCCATTTGACGAGCACCCTTATTCAGCTTTAGCCGCTTGGTTTAAAACTGACGAAGGTATGGAAATCTATGCAAATATAGAAAAACAATTAAAATAATCAAACTGTAGAAGCGGTCGCTCTACGGGGCGACTGCAAACTACAATAAAGAAATATGGTAAATATAGATACAGTATATCAAAAAATTTTAGCAATAGCTAATAAAGAGCAAAGAGGTTATATAACTCCACAAGAGTTTAACTTATTTGCAGACCAAGCTCAGATGGATATATTTGAGCAATATTTTTATGATATAAATCAATTTAATAGAGTTCCTGGCAATGACACAGAATATGCTGACATGCTAACTTTATTAGAAGAAAAAATAGCTATATTTAAAAACATAAAACTATTGTTTTATCAATCACCTTATTATCAAAAACCACAAGAGCTATATAGAGTTGGAACTGTAGAAACTGGTTATGGTGAAATAGAACAAGTTACACATAAAGAATATTTGGCAATTAAATTATCGCCTTTAGCAAAGCCAACATTAAAAAGAGCTGTTTATGTTGACATGCCTCAAGGTTTTAGAATTTACCCTACGTTTACTAACAACGTTCATTGTCATTACATAAGAAAACCAAAAAACATAAATTGGGGTTATAATGTTATTAACGACTCTGCATTATACAACCCTTCAACATCTTTAGACTTTGAGTTACATCCTTCTGAAGAAAACAACTTAATTATAAAAATATTAGCTTTAGCTGGAATAGCTATAAAAGATCCTGCTATGTATCAGATAGCTGTAGCAGAAGACAATAAAAATATTCAACAAGAAAAATCATAACACATGGGATTATTAGACGGCTTTATACAAAAACAAGATGAAGTTACCGCAGAAGGTAGTTTAATTGATCTTGGATTAGATTCAAAAATATACTATGATGGTCCTGATGGTGTTCAGCAAACAGGCAATGCTAACTATGGCAACTACCAGTTTACTTCACTAGAAGATATTATAAACTCATTTTTAGTTGCATATGTTGGTGAAGGTAAAATTATAAACAAAGTAAGTAGAACTGATATTGGTTTTCACGCACAACGTGCTTTAGCTGAATTAAGTTTTGATACTTTAAAATCTGTAAAGTCTTTTGAATTAGAAGTTCCACCTTCTTTAACCCTGCCTTTGCCACAAGATTACGTACACTACACAGCTATATCTAGAGTTGATAGTGCTGGTATAAAACATAGACTATATCCTACGTCTAAAACATCTAACCCTGTGTCTTACCAACAAGCTACTAACGGTGATATAAAGTTTGAAACTAATACTTGGAAAGTAAATATACCAGATGTTACTTTAGTAGACGGTGCTTTTATTGAAATACCATCTGCAGAAAAACAATACTTCGGTAAGTATATGGAGTACGGTATAACAAGAACTTATGATTCATTTGGAAACCAAATAGCTTCTGATAATGATTTTGTTTCTAAAATACCTTTACCTCAGTTTGAAAAAGAAGTTAGACAAACTATTAGCGCACATTCTAGTGAATCTTTTCAACGTAATATATTGTATGGCGCTAATGTAAGTCAAGCTGGAGAACAAACTAAAGATGGTGTAGATGTTCCTCACTACGGTATGATAATTCAATTAGAAGTTGATCCTGGTGGTTTAGAAGCTGGTATGAGTGTGTTTGGTCCTGGTATACCAGATAATACTACTATATCTTCTACAGCCGGAACGGTAAGCTCTACATTTCCAGGTATAGCTTTAGAAATAACAAATCCACTTTTTGAAAAATGGAAACTAACAGACTCTGCAAACCAACCAGCTACAAATCCTGGTAAACCTTTAACAGTTGTAAATGCAGAGCTTTATGGAAAAGAAATTATATTTGTAGATTTAAATACAGAGTCTAACTCTTGGAACAAATACAGAGCTCACACATCAAACACTGTGACTGATGATTATGAAGATAATACTAGATTTGCAGCTGAAGGTAGAAGATACGGTATCGATCCGCAACACGCGCAAGATAATGGTTCTTACTATATAAATGACAACACAGGTATTGTTCACTTTAGTTCTGGTGTATCTGGTAAAACTGTAGTTGTAGATTATTTAAGTGATAGTCTTGGTACTGACTCTGAAATGAAAGTACATAAGTTTGCTGAGCAAGCAATGTATATGTGTAT
>Ga0209634_1000749_pt1 | contig 24671 bp, 16 predicted proteins | sample LinPmetageLP40_FD_184043 | JGI IMG/M metagenome (GOLD analysis project Ga0209634, IMG submission 184043) | Marine viral communities from the Pacific Ocean - LP-40 (SPAdes) (version 2) | ecosystem: Environmental > Aquatic > Marine > Oceanic | place: Pacific Ocean | collected 2010-08-26 | reverse complement strand
AACAGGTTAAACAGCTCATCTGTAACCCAAATTAATTAATGCAAAACTGTCGTACACCCTGCGAATTTCGCTTTAGTATTTCTTCAATTTTATTCAGTAAATCTCCGGTCGATTTCACTAAACAGCTACTCTCTTCCTTGGGCTTATCCCATGGATGAAGAATCCATTGTGAGTCAACTATCACCAGTGTTATTTCATCATTCAAGTCAACCTCCTCAGGACCAGGACAGGCTTCTTTTGGTAAAAAATGAACCCCTTCATCAAGGAATAAGGTATCTAATAATTGTTGCTGATTTTTGATCCTGAACCAGCCATCCTTCTTGCCTTGATTCCAATCTTCTTCACCGGGAATGAAATAAGTTTCCCCTTGATAGTTGGCAATCATGCTTTTTAGATTTTGCGCTTTATCCCGACTTTCTTCCCAGAATGCACTGCTGCTATCTGGGACACCTGTATCGGTGATATTGTCACCTAAAAATAATAGTGTGCTGTTTTGAGGTGCAGAACTAATTTGTTCTTTTAGCAAGTTAGCAAGTTCACTTTGGTCAGAAAGATTGGCTGTATTTCCGATTAGATAGATGGTATGTATTGTTTCAGAATTTTGACCAACCAAGTTGTGCGGAGTGAGCAGATAGGTGCATAATATCAACAAAAACAGGTGGATACTCTTTATTCTGTGTTTCAATATGGAGTTGATTTTTAAATTATGGGTAGCACTAATTTACATCATAAATATTTAAAGTAAATTAATCCAATATAAGTTCATTTACTATGAAATTCGGTGGTACTTGGGATTGCCGAGACAACAATAATTTAAGTCTTAGAATCATCGCTACAAAAAGCCAATGATTTAACAATCAGTAAATTTATAATTAGAGCCTGTCTATAAAGTCGAGTTGTCCACCATGGGCTGTGCCTGCCTGACCAGCATAGGCAGGTCTTCACTGCCCATTTTAGAATTTCAAAGAGGTTCGTGCCTGCACACCGAAGTGTTGTGGCACGCAGGCGTGAGGACCTGCCTATGCCGGCAGGCAGGCACGATACCTCGGAAGGTGTACTTTATAGACAGACTCTAATTATGTAAATATTAAGATTACTTTTCACGGTTCTACGGAATTCAATTATATTGGTCATTTCTATTATGCCTGAACGCTCACATTATTTTAGTTTTTTTGAAGAGGCTCCTGATATTATTTTGATCTTCGATCATCATTGGAAAGTATCAGATATCAATGCTTTCGGACGTAAGGCATTGGGATATACACGCGAAGAAGCATTGACATTGGAGCTTCCAGACCTTACTGACAGCGCTTCTCAAACACTTATCCCGAGTCTCACTGACCTAAGCCAAGATCAACCGATAATCGTAAAACATAAGCTCAAAACAAAAATGGGGGTCTTGGTTTCTCTAGAGGGCTCCTATAGACTGATATCAAATAATCTTATCGTTGCCACCTACAGGGACGCAACCAAAGAAAACGAAATACTTTCTGCATTAAAAGAAAGTGAAAATAAGCTTACAGAGAGCGATGGTCAAATGCGTTTATTTGTCGATTATGCCCCTGCAGCTGTTGCCATGTTTGACACCAAAATGAACTACATCATGTGCAGTCAGAAATGGATAACTGACTGGTCTATCCTTCCAGACATGCGCAATAGAGAAGCATTTATTGGCAAAAATCACTATGACCTATTTCCAGATGTTACAAAAAAGTGGAAACTAATACACCAGGAATCTCTCAAAGGAGCTATTCTATCAAGTGACAAAGAATATTTCAAAAATCAGTATGGGGAAGATATTTGGCTAAAGTGGAAAAGTCTTCCGTGGTACAATAGCGAAAAGGAAATAGGCGGTATTATGTTGTTCACTGAGATTATTACAATCCATGTGGAAACTCAAGAAGCACTGCGCGAAAGCGAAAATTTAAATAGGCGGTTAGTTGAGCATACTCCAGTGGCTATTGTCATACAGGACATCAATCAGCAAATCGTATTTGCGAATCCAAAGGCTGTAGAAATGGTTGGTGCCAAAAATACCGAAGAGTTAGTCGGTAAAAGCATTTTTGATTTCACACTTGCTCACAATACCGAATTCATTAAATCTCGAATAGAAGAAGTGTTTCGTTCTGGAAAGCCTGCCCCCTTTATCGAACAGCCATTTCTTCATAAAGATGGAACACATATATATGGAGAGTCTGCGCTATTTCCTTTTGAATATAAAAATGAACCCGCCATACTAAGTGTAATCACTGATATATCCGAAATCAAAAAAGTTAGTACCCAACTTCAACAAAATGAAAAGAAACTAAGAGAGATCATCGATTTGGTACCATTCAATATGTTCGCAAAAGATGGTGACGGCAATATCCTGTTGGCCAACAAAGCTTTTGCTCAATCTTATGGTACAACAACTGAATATATCGCTAAACATAAATCATTGCCAAAGAAATTTGATCCCAATCCAGCGCTTAAAAAAGAATTCGTGAGAATAGATAAAGAAGTTATCAAAACTAAAAAATCTATTACAACACCTATGGAGGAATTTGTGGATTCATTTGGAAATATTCGGTATTTACAAACCACCAAAGTCCCCTATACTGCTGATGACAATACAAATATTAAATTATTAGGGATATCTGCTGACCTCACCGAACGTATTGCGTTCGAAGAAAAAATCAAAAAGAGTGAAGAGAACCTTGACTTCTATTTTTCTACATCTATGGATGGTTTTTATGTCATGGATATAGACAAGCCATTTGTTTGGAATGACTCAATTAATAAAACGAAAATCATCAAGAGGGTTTTTAGTAAAATGAAAATCGTTAAAATCAATGACTCAATGCTTGCCCAATATGGGGCTACCATTGATGACATGATGGGCTATAGCCTCACTGATTTTTTCAAGCATGACATGAAGCAGGGCTATCAAGTGGTCAACAAACTCTTGGATCATGGCAGGATGCAGAGTATAACTGAAGAGCGTAAGTTAGATGGCACTGTTTTTTGGGTAGAAGGTGATTATGTGTGTCTGTACAATGATGCAGGAGAAGTAAGTGGGTTGTTTGGCTTTCGAAAAGATATTACGGACAGAATAAGAGCTGATCAAGAATTAAGGAAAATAACGGATGATTTGATGAAATCAAACAATGAACTCCAACAATTTGCCTATTTGACTTCCCACGATCTCAGGGCTCCAGTCGTAAACTTGAGCAGCCTGCTCAAATTCTATAACAAAGAGATTCCCCAGGATAAGGACAATCCTATTATCATTAAAAAAATTGAACATTCAGTAGAACAGCTTAAAAACACATTGAATGACCTCGTTAATATTGTGGCTACAAAAAGTCAGAATAAGGAAGAAAAGGCCAAAATCTCCTTTAGTCAGACCTGTAAAGATGTAATCTCTGGAATTAATCAGGAAGTCAAAATGGCGAAGGCAGAAATCAGAACGGACTTCAAAGTCAGAAGTATGCTTTACTCGAAAACAATTATGAACAGCATTGTGCTCAACCTTGTAACCAATGCAGTCAAATATCGAAGTCCTAATAGACCTCTGAAAATAAACATCAAGACATATAGATATGAAAAGTTTGTTTGCTTAGAAGTAAGGGACAATGGTTTAGGTATTGATTTGGACAAATATGGAGATAAGTTGTTTGGAATATATCAGCGATTTCATGAGGCACCGAACAGCAAAGGACTTGGGCTTTATATTGTTAAAACACAAGTTGAAAAAATGGGTGGACATATTAAGGTCAAGAGTAAAGTAGGCGGTGGAACCACATTTTCAGTTTTTCTATAAAAGGATATTTAGTGTTTCTGCACACAAGTACTACAGTTGAAAAAAATTTATATATTTGGAATATCTCTATTTTAAACATCCAACATGAAGGTATTGATTATTGATGATGACGAGGTAAATAATTTTTTATGTAAAAAAATTATGGAGCTTTGTGATTTTTCAAACGAGGTACATACATGCGAAAGTGTTCAGGAAGGGATGGACTATCTCAAAAATATAAAGGCTGAACATCCCGATCAGTACCCCGACCTATTATTCTTGGATATCAACATGCCTGTAAGCAATGGTTGGGACTTTTTGGATATTTACAACAAGTGGATACAAGACCCTACCAAAGACTCCTTAAAGATATTTATGCTCTCTTCGTCAGTATATGAGGAAGATATTAACCGCGCTGAGGAACATCCGCTGGTCACAAAGTATATCACCAAGCCACTATCTGAAGATGTGCTGATGCAACTAAAATAGGCCGGGCATTTAGTTCAAAAGACTCCTCAAGATTTCATAAAGATTCATGTTCAAATCCGTAACAATTTGAATTCTCTTCTTCTCTCCGTTCTTCAAAACAGTTAGTAGTTTTACGTCTCTGATTACATCTCAAGCGTATCCAAAAGTTCTTCGATTGCTTCATAGACTGTTGACAATTCTACTGGCGTGATGATATATGGAGGAAGCACATATATGATATTGCCCAATGGTCTTAGCAATATATTTCTCTCCAGAAAAAATGGGTATAGTGCATGCTTCACTTCATTGGCATAGGATGTCTCAGTCTTTGTATCAAGTTCTAAGGCTAAAATAGTCCCAAGCTGGCGGACATTTCGGATCTTAGCATGTCCTTCCAGTTGCTGTCTATATTGATTTTGCAACTCAGATAGTTCCTTGATTGCCAGTTGACATTTATCATCTGTGAGTAGCTCAAAGCTCGCATTGGCTGCAGCACAAGCTATTGGGTTTGCGGTGAATGAGTGTCCATGAAAGAAGGTTTTCATTAGATCGCTGTCTCGATATACTTCTATGATTTTCTCCGTACAAGTAGTGACACCCATAGCCATGGCTCCTCCTGTAAGGCCTTTCGATAAAGTAAAAATATCTGGCCTATGCTGAAGGTGATTGGCTGCGAAATACTCTCCCGTTCGTCCAAATCCAGTAAAAACTTCATCCGCAATGCAAATCACCCCTCTAGACTGGGCATAAGCAATTAGTTTGTCCAATATCTCGGCAGAATACATGAGCATGCCAGCAGAACCCAACACCAATGGTTCAAAAATAAAAGCGCCAACATCTCCCTGATCTACTAACTCTTTGAAGGCAGAGAAAACCCTGTCTTCCTGTCCGGTCACTGGACAATCAATGAAGGCTACATCAAATAAATAGGGGACAAATGGTGCCGAAAAAGGACCCCGATCCCCTACTGACATGGCGCCAAAAGTATCTCCATGATAAGCTCCGTTGAATGCGATTGTTTTCTTTCTTTCTATGCCCTGATTGTACCAATATTGAAAAGTCATCTTTAGAGCCACTTCTACAGCAGTACTTCCATTGTCAGAGAAAAATACCTTTGTTTGATTTTTCGGGAGAATAGACAACAAATTTTCCGACAGGCTAATTGCCGGCTCATGTGTGAATCCTGCAAATATCACATGTTCGAGTTGCTGAGCCTGCCTAGCTACAGCTTCTGCAATGTGTGGGTGACTGTGACCATGCAAGTTCACCCACCAAGATGATATAGCATCCAAGATTTTTTTACCATCTTCTGTAAAAAGATAAGACCCCTTCGCCTTGGTCACTACCAATGCATCTGGTGTATTGACTAGCTGGGTAAATGGATGCCAGATATATTGTTTGTCTTTATCTAGTAATTCGCTCATTGGCTAGGTTGTTTCTAAGATTCTTTGCGTATTTTTTTATTATGCCCTTATTTATTTCTGGCTCTTGCTCAATTCTCAGCAAACAAGGCACATTGGCATTTTTCAATATGATTTCTTCCGACTCCCCATTGCTTGCGCCATTGAAAACGATCCCAATCAATTTATAACCGTTTTTTTTCAAGTAGTCCAGGCTCAACAAACTATGGTTGATGCTGCCCAGATAGAGATTACAAACCAAAATCACTTCGCAGTCGAATTGCTTAGCTAAGTTGATCACATAGTCTCGGTCATTGACAGGTACCATAATTCCTCCTGCTCCCTCGATGATCAAATTTCTTTCGGTATCTGGTAGAACGAAAGAGTTTAAGTTGATTTGTTTGTTTTCAAACTTGGCAGCAGCATGTGGTGATGCAGGCGTATTCAAGAGACATGCCTCCTCGAAAAAGCGAGTTTCATCGTTGCTTATCAGCCCTCTTACAGTATCGGTGTCAGTTGGGTGTCCGGCCTGAATAGGTTTCCAATAATCCGCTTGTATGGCCTCTGCGAAAATGGCCGCAGTCAGTGTTTTACCACTGTCCGTCCCAATTGCTGTGATGAAATAGTTCATGATTCCAATAATTTATCAACTAACAAATCTAATTCTGCTACTGTATTGAATGAATGAAGGCAAATGCGTAGCCTTTCCGCACCTATTTTCACTGTTGGAGACAGTATCGGGCGGACATCCATTCCATTGTCTTGCAAGAAAGCAGCTTTGGAGTGTACAGCCTCATTGCCAGGAATGATGACTCCTTGAATGGCGGTATTGCTCTTCATCAATCGCATATTATTGAGTTGCAAATCCTTATCACACTGCTTCATTTTTTGCTGGAAATAGGAAATGTTCTTATAGAGTTGATCTATTGATTGTTTCGCATTCTCTAAATAATCAATGGCACAACTCACAGAAACAATGCTATGGACTGGCAGTGCTGTGGTATATATAAATGGCCTTGCAAAATTTATTAAGTAGTCTTTAAGCGACTGACTGCCTACCGCGCACGCACCATGTACCCCAAGTGCCTTCCCAAAAGTATATATTCTTGCAAAAACATTTTCTAAAATCCCCTCTTCTGCACAAAGTCCAATGCCCTGCTCTCCTATCACTCCTACACTATGCGCCTCATCCACAATCAAGAATGCTTGTTGCTGGTCGCATACTGTTGCTACCGCCTGAAGTAGGCTCATGTCTCCATCCATGGAATAGATAGATTCCACCACAACATAAGTATCACCTGATGATGCCACCAACTTTCGTTCAAGGTCTTCTATACTATTATGTTTGAAAGAGATCTTATTGGCGAAACTCAGCCGCATGCCATCCTTGATACTGGCATGAACCAGCTCGTCATAAACAATGGTATCCCCTCGTTGTGGCACAGCGGATAATATAGATTGATTGGCACTATACCCTGAGTTGAAAAACAATGCAGACTCTCCTTTGAAGAAATGGGCAAGTTTATGCTCCAAGTGCTCAACTTGGTCATTATTACCTGAGATCAATCGCGAACCTGTTGCTCCATTTGATTTTATTTTCAATTGATCCAACTCGCTAGATATACGATCATAGAGCTCTTCTGATTTTGCAAAACCAAGGTAATCATTGGAACAGAAATCTATCAGCCCGTCAGATACACGCAGTTGTCTCAAACTATGTTCTAGTTTTCTCTTTTCTAATTTTTGCTGAAGTTTATCCGAGATAGGGTGCATGTACATTTTATATAGAATGGCTATATTTTTGCTAAATTAACCAAATAGTTGGGCGGCAATATAACCTTCACTATATAAAATGAGTAGAGAAATAGTGGATACTGAAATGCAGCGATACATTAGTCTTGAATTTGCGTTTAGGTATTAAGTTATTACCACAAGTTTAGTGAAGTTACAGATTAGGCTAGTTAATCTTTGCTCTTGTTTCCCATATTGATCATTAGTTAATTGGGGAATTGGTTGATTAAGGGGTTTTCATTAATAGACTACCTTTAAACTGTCGGTAGCAGATTGTTCAATGAAATATCCTTCAAGCCCAATTTCCGTCACGACTTTATCAATCATAGTTAACCAATTCCCTTTTGACTTTTGGGTAGTTGAACAAGAACAATAGAGGAAATGTCACTTAGTATTTCTATTAAATTCGTGGTAGAACCGGTATTGAATTATCGCTTCCTATTTTTCTCAAGTTGATCCCACATATCATCAGATATCACATCTAGGTGGCTGAACTCTCCTCCTGTATATAGCCACTCTCCTCCATCGATGGTCACTACTTCTCCATTGACATAAGCTGAGAAGTCAGACATCAAGTAAGCGGCTAGATTGGCCAATTCCTGATGCTCACCCACCCTTTTCAACGGGACATTAATCGCTGGGTCAAATTTCTTCACCAACTCTCCAGGAAGCAACCTGCTCCATGCGCCCTCTGTAGGGAATGGTCCTGGTGCTATGGCATTGGATCTAATTCCATACTTAGCCCACTCTACGGCCAATGACCTGGTCAATGACAGTACACCTGCCTTGGCACAAGCTGATGGCACCACATATCCAGACCCCGTCCATGCATATGTTGTGACTATGTTAAGAAAAACTCCTTTTTGCTTATGAGCTATCCAATACTTGCCCATGGCCAGTGAGAAATTGTACGAGCCTTTTAAAACAATATCTACAATCACATCAAAAGCCTTATGGGTGAGCCGTTCTGTTGGACTGATGAAGTTTCCTGCTGCATTGTTCAATACGCCATCAATTTGACCGAAATGATCAACAGTCTTAGCTATCACATTTTCTACTTCCTGATACTTCCTCACATCACAGACAACTGCCAAGACTTTGCCACCTGTCTCTTTCTCAAGTTCCTTTGCGGTTTTTGTTAGCACTTCTATTTTCCGACTTGTGATCACTAGATTGGCTCCGAGTTCCAGAAAGTATTTCCCCATAGACCTTCCCAACCCAGTTCCTCCGCCAGTGACTATATAGGTTTTCCCTTTGAGTGCATCTTGTTTTAGCATTCCTTCCATATTATTTCATATTTATTTGCGTGTCAAGTTCATTAAAGTTATTAAATTTCCATCTGTTACATTGTATCACCAGTAATATATAAAACTCAAATGGATTTCTTTAGTAAAAATTATATCGTGCCTTGTATGTTACTTCTATCTACAAGTGGATGTGTCATGCAGAAGCAATATGACAACTTGCTGACAGAAAAGGTTAGGATGGAGGCTGAACTTAGTGAATGTACAGACAGTTTATCTGTAATGAATGGTACGATCGAAGAACTACAATCTCTCAATGCCGATTATTCCAACAAAAATGCTTCACTTGACAACCAACTCGACCAATCCGAATCATCACTCAGTTCGCTCAAAGAGCAGCATGCAGAACTGACTAAATACTATGACAACTTGCGCAATAGCAGTGGACAATTAAATAAGAGTCTGGACGATCAGCAACAAGAGCTATTGACGATCCGAGAGAATCTCGAGAAAACCAGGAAGATGAATGATGTGCTCAATGTCGATCTTGTCGCTAGGGAAAAGAAAGTGGCAGAACTGGAAAAAATACTGGAGGACGAAGCCAATGCCACCAAGCAACTCAAGACAAAAATTGCAAATTCACTACTAAGTTTTGACGAGAGTGAGTTGAAAGTAAGCACCAAGAATGGTAAAGTGTATGTTTCCTTAGCTGAAAAATTATTATTCAAATCTGGAAGTATTTCTATTGATCCAAAAGGCGTCAGTGCGCTCAAGCAATTGGCGAAAGCTTTGCAGTCACAAAAAGATATCAATATCATGGTAGAGGGGCATACTGACAACATCCCAATCTCCAAAACCACTACACACATGAAGGACAACTGGGATTTAAGTGTGTTAAGGGCTACATCGATTGTTAAAATATTAACAAATAATGGGGTAGCGAAGCAGCAGATTATTGCCGCTGGAAAAGGAGAATTCTCACCAGTGGCAGATAATAAATCGCCTGAAAATCGCCAGCTAAACAGAAGAACAGAAATAATTATCACTCCTGATTTGGGTGAATTGTTTGAGATGTTAAATGTTGAATAAGTATTACTGTCGTCCGTTTGAAGTTTAAGGTTCAAAGTTTAAAGTTCAAAGTTTAAAGTTTAAAGTTCAAAGTTTAAAGTTTAAAGTTTAAAGTTTAAAGTTTAAAGTTCAAAGTTCAAAGTTCAAAGTTCAAAGTTTGAGTCCACTCCGAAAAGTCAAAATTCACATTTTTGACTTTTTCAACCACTCCAAAACAAGCGTATTCGCTAATTTTCGCCTCGGTTCGTGTCCTCACGAACCGAAACTAGACTTTTCGGAGTGGACTCAAGTTTAAAGTTCAAAGTTTAAAGTTTAAAGTTCAAAGTTTAAGATGATCTGCATGGCGTATTCGCGCATTTATTCGTACTTGCCTCTGGAAACTGAAAGACAAACCCTAAAAGAGGGGTGCTTTTTCAAGTCACTGAAAAAGTATCAATCCTGATCAATAAAGACGTTTTTTACACAGGTTAAGAATTTAGTCGGATGTCAGTAAACAAATATTATAAATCTCCGTGTTAGGAGTTTATATTGCAACAATGTCAAAAAGAGCACTCACATATCTTATCGTATTATATGCAGGTGTTTTGGGTGCTCAAAACAATCGGGTCATTGATAGCCTCAAATCGGCAAGAACAGGTGCTTCACAAAGTGATAAGGCCAATATTTTCAACAAATTAGGATGGGAATACAGATTAAGCAATCCCGATAGCACACTTTATTATTGTAATCAAGCACTTGAAATTGCAAAAAAAATCGGCAACCACAATATAGTCGGTTCAGCAATGAACTTCAGCGGAGTTGCCTTTGGCTACAAAGGTGAATTTTCCAATGCATTTCAGATGTTTACTAATGCCATTAACTATTCTGGCGAACACCAAGACTCAACCAATTTAGCTCATGCTCAAAATAATTTAGGCAGGCTCCTTTTTTCACAAGGAGATATGATCAATTCATATGAATATTTCTTTTCAGCACTCAATATATTCGAATCTCTTAATGACAAAGCTGGGATGGGCTATTGTTATAAAAGCCTTTCAGAGCTCTATCAAGCGCAAAATAATTTAGAAAAAGCATTGTTGATGTCGCTCAAGGCACTAGAAATACGTCAGACTCTAGAAAACAAACGGGGACAGACATCCAGCTATCTAGAAATCGCCCATATACATCTCCAACAAAAGCAATATGAAAAGGCATTAGAATATCTCAATATTGCTCAGAACATAGCAATAGAGTCCAAGGACAACATCAGTCTTGTAGAGACTTATCTGGGAATTTCCAATATTCTCTATTATCAAGGCCTCTATCATGATGCACTGGATTATGGGCTTCGACCGCTAGATCCTCTCGTTAAAATTCGCAATCAAACATTGCTCAATCAGGTTCATTTGCAACTGGGCAAAATCTATTTGGCTCTTGGTGACTATACAAAAGCAGAGCAATACCTGCTCAAAATTATCAACGAAAATGCCGAAGTGAGCGCACTGGTGTTGATCAAAGATGCCAATTTTTATCTTGCTAAGATGCATGAGCTGAAAAACAATAACAAAGCTGCTCTAACATACCTCAAAGCCTACAATGAAGTCAATGACTCACTTAACAACATAGATATCGCTAGAACCATAGAGCGCATGGAAGTGCGTCTGGAACTTCAGGAAGTAGAAAAAGAAAATAAATTACTAAAAGCGCAAAGAGATGTTTCTGAGGTAGAGATTGAAAGACAAAAGACCAGAAATCTTGCGCTGCTTATCACTATTTTTCTCGTAGCTATTATCTTCTTTTTTATTATAAGATATACTCGCCAAAAAATAAAACATAGCCATAAACTAGCTGTCAAAAATGAACATATACAAGCCCAAAACAAAAAAATCAACGAGCAAAACACGCGGTTGGAAAAGCGAAACAATGAACTAGCAGATCTTAATAGAGAGAAGGACACGCTGATGAATATTGTTGCGCATGACTTAAAATCTCCGTTCAACAACATCAAGGGTATTGCCGAACTTATCCACTTGTCTGGAAAACTCAATACTGAGCAAAAAGAATATGTCGAGTTGCTTAAAGAAGTAGCAACCAAGGGAGCTGGTCTTTCCAGAGATATCTTAGATGTCAACGCATTTGAGACCAATGATGAGCCCGTGGTGATTTCAAAAATAAATCTGTATGACTATCTCATGCAGATATTCAATGAATTTAACGACTCAGCAACTCAAAAAGGTATTAAGTTGAAAATAAATTCTATAGACCCGAGAATCAGTATACTAAGTGAAAAAATGCACTTGTCTCGAATCATTGATAATTTACTTTCCAATGCACTAAAGTACTCCGATAGAGATACAGTTGTCGAAATCGGTGCTTATAAAGAACATGGTATTGCGAGTATTTATGTAAAAGATCAAGGGCCTGGATTTACTGAAGAGGATCAAAAGGACATGTTTAAAAAGTTTAAAAAACTGAGTGCAAGACCGACAAAAGGCGAATCATCCAATGGGCTTGGCTTGGCAATAGTCAAAACGCTCACTGAAAGACTCAAAGGTGAAATCCTCCTTGACACCTCATCTTCGGGTACCAAATTTACAGTATGTTTACCTGATATCGATTAGCCTACTCTTTCGATTCTACTGTTATTTTAGTGGGTTTCATTTTTATCTATGTTTTGTATCATTCAGCTATATGTTCAACAGCAACAACACATTTAACCGCAAAGAACGCAATAGAATCGCCAAGGTCGCAAGGATTTTCTTTGCGACCTTAGCGTAAGACATAACGTTCTTTGCGGTTAGGCAATTACAAAACCTAGATAATTACTACTTTTCACGCTAACCAATTTTTTTCTGAGAATATAGACGCTGAATCTTGCCGCCCTTCAAATGCGATCTCCATCAATTTCGTGGTAGAACCACTCTTTCTTTTAAGTACGCTAGGATTTGCTGGATATCATTCGGGTGAAACCATTGGATATCTTCATCTCTTCTGAACCAAGTCATCTGTCGTTTGGCATACCTTCTTGAGTTTCTTTTGAGTAACCTTATGGCTTCTTCTTTATCGTAAGCTCTGTCTATCATGCCGAAAATCTCTTTATAACCAACAGTTTGCAGTGCATTGTTGGATTTATAAGAGTACAAACTCTCCGCTTCCTCAAACAAGCCATTGGCAATCATCACATCCATCCGTTGATCAATCCTTTCATAAAGTTCCTCTCGCTCGCGCTCTAAGCCTATTTTGACTATTTGAAAAGGTCTAATAGCTGGTGCTAATTTTCTGAAAAAAGAATAGGGCTTGCCAGTCGCTTCATATACTTCCATTGCTCTAATCACTCTTTGTGGATTTTTTAGATCTACTTGATTGTAGTATTGCTCATCCACTTCCTTGAGTTTAGCAGCTAGATAATCAACACCCTTGTTGATCAACAGTTCGTTGAGCTTTGTCCGCACACCCTTCGGGATATCAGGCATCTCATCAATGCCATTGCATACCACATCTATATACAATCCAGAACCACCCGTCAGAATTACTGCTTTTTTGGTAGCGAAAATTTCATCCAGAGCCGCCAATACATCTTTTTCGTATTGGCCCACATCGTAAGAAGAAGATATGGATATGTTATCAACAAAGTGATGTTTTACCCCATTCATTTCTACTTCAGTAGGCTTGGCGGTACCAATGCTCATTTCACGATAAAATTGTCTCGAATCAGCTGAAATAATTTCAGTTTCCAAGTGCTTGGCCAAGTCTATACATAGCTGTGTTTTACCAACTGCAGTTGGTCCGACAATCACTATAAGATACTTATCCTGATTCATATATTTTGATCGAGCTAAATTGGCAAAATATCTATGACAAAGTAACGATAAGTAAAACAGCTTCCAAATTGTGTAAAATAAAAAAGCCTCTTAGAATGATTCTAAGAGGCTTTTAGTAGCGGTCTGGACGAGACTCGAACTCGCGACCTCCTGCGTGACAGGCAGGCATTCTAACCAACTGAACTACCAGACCGTTTCTGATATTGCCTTCGTTTTCCTTAAAGGCGATGCAAATGTAGAATCATAAAATTTGATATCCAATACTTGTGCGAAAATATTTTATTTTATTTCCAACAACCACGTTTTCACTTCTGAAAGTACGCTGAATGAGATATTTATCAGATACCTGTTCTATTAATTAATTTTAGTTCTAATTTTGTACATTGTTCAACCAAAATAGACATGCTATTGGATTTTGAAAAACCTATTGCCGAACTAGAGGCAAAGTTACAAGACATGAAAAAGCTTGCGAGTGACAATGATGTAAATGTGGGAGAAGCGGTCAAATCATTAGAAGATAAAATCAAAACGCTTAAGAAAGATACCTTTCAAAATCTGACTAGGTGGCAACGCGTCCAACTATCCAGACATCCTGAAAGACCATATACCTTAGACTATATCTATGAGATCACCCAGGACTTTGTAGAGCTTCACGGTGATCGTACGGTCAGGGATGACAAAGCGATGATTGGAGGATTTGCTACGATTGACGATCAATCATTTATGATCATAGGTCAGCAAAAGGGTCGCAATACAAAACAACGTCAAATGCGTAATTTTGGAATGGCGAATCCTGAAGGATATAGAAAGGCTCTTCGATTAATGAAGCTTGCAGAGAAATTCAACAAACCAATCATCACATTGATTGATACGCCAGGTGCATTTCCTGGATTGGAAGCCGAAGAAAGAGGGCAAGGTGAGGCTATCGCCCGAAATCTCAAAGAGATGTTTATGCTCAAGGTTCCAGTTATTTGCATTGTGATAGGAGAAGGGGCCTCAGGCGGTGCACTGGGCATTGCTATTGGTGATAGAGTAATGATGCTGGAGAACACATGGTACTCAGTGATCTCTCCAGAATCTTGTTCTTCCATATTATGGAGAAGTTGGGAATACAAAGAACAAGCTGCTGAAGCCTTGAAACCTACAGCCAAAGACATGAAAGAGCTTAAAATCATTGACAACATTATCAAAGAGCCGCTCGGAGGAGCTCACACCGATCCAAAGGCGATGGCCAAAGAATTGAAAAAAACGATTCTCAAAACCTTTAAGGAACTCAATGAAATGACCCCTGAAGAGCGAATAGATCAGCGCATTGAAAAGTTTTGCAACATGGGTGTGGTAGTAGAAGGCTAGTGTCAAGTCACTAGTGACGGTTTGGTCATTCCGAACTTGTTTCGGAATCTACTGATTGTCAACGAGATGCTGAAATGAATTCAGCATGACGTTTGGAAGTTTGAGGTTTGACTTGACACTAGCCTCATCTCATTTAAATAATAGACCGCAAAATGTGAATACGTTTTGCGGTTTTTTGTTTTTAGACTATTTTCACACAAAGTCAAACACTTGAAACATTATGAAACTACACGTTATCAATACTGGGAATTTCAAACTCGATGGAGGTGCTATGTTTGGAGTGGTGCCTAAATCTCTCTGGTCACGTACCAATCAAGCTGATGAGAACAACCTATGCACCTGGTCTATGCGCTGCCTCTTGATTGAAGATGGGGACCGATTGATTTTGATAGACAATGGCATTGGCGATAAACAAAATGAAAAATTCTTTGGTCATTTTCACTTACATGGAGAAGATTCGTTGACGAGATCACTTAATCAAGCAGGTTTTGGAGAAGATGACATCACTGACGTATTCTTGACACATCTTCATTTTGATCACTGTGGTGGTGGTGTTCGATACAATCAACAGGGCAAACCTGAGATGACTTTCAAAAATGCCAAGTATTGGTCCAATGAAAATCACTGGCAATGGGCTACCGTTCCCAATCCGCGAGAAAAAGCGAGTTTTCTATCAGAAAACATCTTGCCAATGCAGGAAAGTGGTCACTTACATTTTATAGATTTAGACAAATCGAGCTTTGGAGTCTTTGACATCATCACTGTGGATGGGCATACAGAGAAACAAATGCTGCCAAAGATCAAATACAAAGATCAAACAATTGTCTTTATGGCAGATTTGCTTCCATCCACGGGGCATATCCCATTGGCATATGTAATGGGCTACGACACCAGACCCCTATTGACGATGGATGAAAAAGGGAAGTTCTTAAATGAAGCTGCTGATAATGGATATATACTTTACCTCGAACACGACAGCGTAAATGAATGCTGCACAGTAAAACATACTGAAAAGGGAGTGAGATTGGATAAGGTGTTTTCGCTGTCGGAATTGTAACTATTTGCCACCACTAAAAGTGGTGGCACTCATAAAATAGCATTGCCATTAAATCATATCTTTGATCATTTTCAGTAATTAACAATCACATGATGCGATACTTTTTGCATCAAATTTTAGCTTACAAATGGCTCAGTATTGAGAACAATATTCCATTATTTAATAGCTAAATCAAACAAAGATCCATCAAATCAAAAACCCCACTGACAATCTAAAATTTGAGATGGACACCTTATACTCAAATTCATTTGTGCTGTTAAAACTGTCAGCAGTAGCGTCCTCATACTTCATTTTCACTTTTCCTGGATGAATTGATAAACCAGCAACCAATTTATTCAACCTTATTTGAGCTCCCAATGCCGTTTTCAATGACACAAAAGGTCCTATTGGGAAAAAATCACCTGCTCCAAAATCAGCCCCCACACCTACAACAGGGCCAAGGCTAAAATAAGTATCTATGTAAATATCATTTCCCAATTCGTAGGTCAATGCCGACCCAATCTTAAATTCAGCTGCTATCACAGGGGTAGTTTCTAAATCAAAATCGGTCTGATAAGCCTTATCCATGGGGAGAACCACTAAACCAGAGGACATGAAGAGTCCTATATTAAGTCCATTAGAAAGCTCTTTTTGATGTCCGATAAAAACCCAATTCAAAGCTATTCCAGCCGCTGCTCCATATGCGTCTTCCAAACTAGCACCAGCATCATATTTATTAAACTTTCCCATTGGTCCAGCTAGGCTCAATGTAAATGCCTGAACACCTTTAGTTTCTTTTTTCACTGGTTGTTTTGTCTGAGTTTGAGGAGATTTGCTCCCGCCTCCTGTTACCTGACCAAAACAGACTCCACTTAATAGTATCATAACAAAAAGTGCAATCCTACGAGAATAATTGATTATTATATTCATGATTTTCAGTTTAGTTGTTAAAGTTCATTTTCCATATGTTGTATTTCCCCTCTATATTTCCTCTTTGTGCCAAGAAAAAAATGGAATTACCATCAGGCGACCACTGTGGAGACACATCATGACCACCATGAAAGGTAAGTTGTTTCAACCCTGTGCCATCTAGTTTGATGGTATATAGATCCAAATTTTGTGGTCTAGTGACCCCTTTTTCTGTTGTGCCCACACATAACAACACATCTCCCTTAGGGGAGATTTGAGGGCTTGAAAAGCCGCGCTCTGGGTCGGATAAAATCAAAGTTTCTGTTCCTTTTTTGATGTTAATCATCCATATCTCACCTCTACTACCATCTTTACCATTTCTCGTAACTATTAAATTTTCACCATCAGGGGTAAGTGCGGGCGTAAAACCCTCAGAATACTGAGTTTTTAGACTGGAATCTAGATTTACATTCCAAATATAAAACCTAGAACCTTCCTGTTTTGAATAGTATAGTGACTTCCCGTCTGGCGCATATGAGGGACCCAACTCTGAATAATTGGATGAAGTTATTTGCTGGACTGCAGAACCTTCATCTGCATTGATGATGTAGATATTCTGATCTGTGCCTTTGAGTTCGGTGAATGCAATCCACTTCCCATCCGGAGAAAAGTCCATGTCATTGATATTCCGATTGAATGTTCTTTGGACAATAGCACGTCCGCCACTTACTTTCTTTATATTCAGATTGAAAAAATCATTTGACTTGGCAATATAAGCCAACTTGACCCCATCGGGGGACAGGGCAATTAGTGGTGCTGCATACCATCTTAGATTTTCAGTAATTTCATCAATAAAAATAGCAGGATATACTACTTCCTCTTCATCTCGTGAATATTGAGTAAAATTAATCCCCCCCTCTTCAGGTACTGATATATTGCTATAATCAACTTGTAGGGCAGGGCTACAAGAATAGATAATGGTAATGATCAATAATAACGGTGCAAATTTCTTCTTCATCATAATTTATACTGTTTAATATATTGTTTAAGTTATTGTTTAGTGAAAACTGTCGTGCCTGAATTTTGGAACACTAAGTCCTCCCATATCAATGTAATTGTTTCAGGGTTGGTTTCATAGGATATAGAATTCACCTGAGTTTGAAAACCAAAACCATTGATAAAAGAGGCCATACTAATAACGTCATCTGTATTACAAAACATGAAAGTCGCTGGTGTATCAATAGTATAATTATAACATGCACCATACCATTCTTTGTACACTCCTCCAAAAAAATCACTTATTTGATATTCACAATTACCCAAATCTGTTATGGTAACATTAGCCGTATAGCCATTGAGTGTTGGGCTGGGTGCGCAGGTATCTGGAGTGCTCGCATCTGAAACAGCCATATAATTTCCTTCAAATTCTGGCTCCACGCATGAAACACAAACTAGTTGCAAGTCATCGCAGAAATCTTCTGTGATAGTAAATGACCGATCAGGCCAGCTTATTCCACCTAAGGATGAAAAGGCCTCCCAACGATATGTGCCAGGAGAACCTTGAAATGTTATTGCATTGCTGTTTGTACCACAATTTGGCTCAAATTCTCTACTAGAGATTGTTCCAACGGATTGATTTTCAATAAACACCTCAATTGATCCTAAGGACTCAGTACTGAGATCAGTCCAAAAAGTAACTTCTCCCACTGCAAATTCAATTTCAATAATATCACAAGATTCTATAGAGGTGCTGAAAGTACCAGATGCTGACCATGATGAATTTTGGCTAGAAGTGGCACTCCAACTGTAAACCCCAGTAGGTCCATTAAAACTAATGACATTGCTACTCACTAAGCCACATTCTGGTCTACTCGTACTATTAGTAATAGATCCAATTTTTTCACCATCTACAAAAATCTCTATAACACCTAATGGTTGGGTTGAGCTATTGGCCCAAAATGTTGCAGTCCCCCCAGGGATTCCTATTTTCTCACCAAAACTCACTGGTCCTGGGGTTTCTTTATCCTCATTGCAAGACTGCAACAGTGTAAAAAAGCTCAAAAAACAAATCCCTATAACATTCCTTCTAAATAAACTCATAACTATCTTTTTATTATTTGTACAATCATTGTTGACTTATCACTGTCTGATTAATCTAGTAGCAATCTCATTACATATCTTTTGACATACAATACCCACTAATGGGTATTTTTATACAGTAATTGGATGATCAACCACATCAACTACATACCTGTAATAATCACTCTAAATGCCCCATTAACCTTGTTATCCTTTGAGCTCACTTTTAGCAGATATTGCCCACTACTCAAATCTCTCACATCCATCGTACTTTGATTTTTCAAAAGTATTTGCTGCTTGACCAATACGCCTGACAAATCATATACCATCACATGCACCGCTTGAGATTCGGTATCCCAACTCACATTCAACATTTCACTGGTTGGATTGGGGTATGCCTTGATCGAGACATATTGTGGCTCATCAAGCCCTAAAATTACCAACTGTCGCACTTCTATAGCTCCATCTATTACAAGTGCCTCCACCGAAGACTTATTGCTGCGCTCATCCGCTCCGAGGACTATATCCACATCAGTCAATGTATCCATGGGATATCCAGGGTACTGAAAATTCAGGCGATACGTATCTGCCGGCAATTCTCCAATATTAAATTCTCCATTTTCATCAGTGAAAACATGTTTTACCAAGTCATAAACCGTTTCTTCTTCGCGTCCTGACCTTCGTGCCCTTCTCGCAGATACTCCTGCGCCACCTACTCGCCTCCTGCCTTCTACTCGACCTCCTGTCTCATCATCTGTTTCTTCCTCAAATATTCCAAAGATAGAACCACTGCCACCCGTGTCTTCCCTGTCAAATTGTACGAAAACATCAAGATTCAACTCATTCGTTTCCAAGAACAATGTATCAGCTTCCTCCCAGAGATCAGAACCTGGGTAGTAGGTCGGCAAAGATTCTGCGTATGCAAGCGTATCAGCAAATCCTACGATCAGGTAGTCGTCCAATGGTACCTCAGGAAAACGATAAGCACCATCTCCACCTACTGCCACGACTGCCACTGTATCAAAGCCATTGGTTTCTTCCACACGAAGCAAAGTTACATCTCCACTTGTTACGGGTTCATCTGCTGACACCAGCAGTTTACCATCAAGATTTGCAATCGCTATGATGTTTTTTCGTGCGGAGAATAATGTGAGCCCAGGCACGCTATCATTGGTGACTTCTGCATAATATTCGCCCATGCTAGTACGGCTTAGACTATCGATCATTATAGTATTTCGGACACTATCTATCACAATGGTGCTGTCTCTATACCATGCATACTCGTTTGCTTCCCCGTCTATCAAAAATGAGATATCCACTGGATTATTGACCGACACTAGGGTGTCAATTTCAATATCATCTGGAAATTGGTCATTATATAAAATCCCCGTGGCTGACGCATTGATTTCTAAATCAGCGAAATCAAGTTTGTTGTTAGAAACATCTACCGATTGCAATGAATCAATTAATCTAAAATTAACGGCAAGCGAATCCAGTTGATTGCCAGACAAATCAATCGTAGATGCCTGTCGAATTGCAGAAAAAGAGGCTGGAACTGTACCCGTAAGGTTGTTATTGGGCAAGGAGATAGAAGTTACACGCCCCAATCCTGTAGTAGAAACGCCAGTCCAAGTACTCACATCATTGGTCAGCCAATTGGCATTATCCGACCAGTCGCTGTCCCCGCCTGTACTGGCGTAAAACTCCTCGAGTGCAGCACGATCTACCTCCGCCAGAAAATCTTTTTCCTCAATAACTAGTACCTGGTCAATGGCCTGGTCAACCAGAATGGTCTCTGCCCCCGATGGCCAGTTGACAACCACCGAATCGACCACAGTCGCACTGGCCAGACCGAAATGGGCAATGATTTCGTTGCCATTAAATAAGCCGTTCTGGTGTGTCACTTGCCTAAACTACCAGCCTGAGGAAGTTTTAACATTTATGGTACTACCAAATCCAAACAAATCTGAATTGGCCCCTTTAAGAGATACCCGAAGCCAAGAATTTCCGGTTCCATTATTCGTATACAACGAATGTGAGTCAGATAACGTAGGGTTATTGAAATTGGTAGCAGACACATAAATATCCTGGTAACCATCCCCGTTGATATCCGCAACGGCTAGGGCATCAAGATTGGATACTTCCGTAAATGGTAGCACCGATTGGTCAAGCCTTACAAAAGTACCATCACCATTCGATGAGAATAGCACTGGAAATTGATTTTCAAAACCAAGAAAGTCTTCATCACCATCATTGTCGTAGTCAGAAAATGTGAATACCCTGCCAATACTCAAACTCTCACCAAAAACAGTGAGGTCGTCCAATTCAGTAAATGTACTGTCCCCGTTATTTATGTACGCCCTTGGGCTACCATTTGCCAAAATAACATCCAGGTCTCCGTCTAGGTCAATATCGCTAACTGCTGAACCTCGGCTATTGATGCTAGTATTCAGGATAGCATTGGAATCGAATGATAAGGCACCATCTCCTAAAAATATACGGGCACCTTGATCTCCCGAAAGCAGCAAATCTGGCAGTTGGTCGTTATTAAAATCTGATGAATGGATATTCCAGGTACTGACATTTAAAGAGGAGTCTTTCAAAATGAAATCGGGAATGAGACTCAAAAGCCCTTCACCTGTATTTTGATAAAAACCCAGCCTCCCAAAAAGATCTCCCATGATCACATCTACAGCTCCATCGTTGTTAAAATCGGTAAGTGACAGTCCATCACTAGACCTGGATAATTCGGTGGCCTTGGTGAATGTGCCCATATTGTTAAAGTAAACCTGGCTATTATAGTATGGGTTTTGTGCCTCTGGAAGTGCCGCATTTCCAATGCTTGGAACAACCAAATCCAGCCATCCATCATGGTTGAGGTCTCCCCAAGCTGCTCCACGTGAGCCAAATTCATCCTCTGCGATGGGCGAATTAACAATTTTGGTGAAATTTCCACTGCCATCATTTTGATAGAAGTAGTTTTTATAATTATCAAGGGCAGGGTCTCCCTCCCCGATAAAATCGGCATTTGAAGTATACAAGTCCTGGTCACCATCATTATCATAATCAGCAAAATGACCAGAGTAGGTATTGGACGGAACATCGTTCACAACATCCCCAGTAAGAACCTTTGTAAATAAAGTGGTATTGATCGTTATTGAAGCTGTATCAGAGGCCACGGACGGCCCGCTATCGCTGAGGGTCAATACCCGGTAGAAATAGGTCGTTCCCACATTTACAGTATTATCCATCAAGCGGTTTTCATCCTGGGCGGTAGTTGCAATTGATGTGAATGTAACAGGTGTGCCTTCAGCCCTTTCTACACTGAAACCAGATTCAAACAAGCTGTTGTCATTCCAATCTATCTGAACCTGGCCTCCTATATTTATGGCAAAAACTTCAGATGCAGAATTTTGAATTGGCTCAAGTGCATTTGGCTTAAAAACTGTGGTTTCGGTGAAAGAATTATTTGCGTTGAACCATTGAATAACCAAGGAATCTCCCGTTATGCTATAATCTAAGGTTAGACTTACATCCTCACCAAAACCCGCATCAGCAGGATCCATATTAACGTCTCCACAAACCTCAGTCAATCTGGTAAACACACTAGCAGGACCAAAAAAAGCGGTATACCAACTTCCTGTATAGTCTGACAAATCATAAGATATCCCAACTTGCGGCTGGTTTTGTGATAGCGTGATTTCTACATAGGAATTGACACCAAATGCTCCAAAGGCACCTTCTGAGGTATAACTGTTCCAAGACTTGTCGATAGGGAGAATAAACGTTGGTTCGCACTTTTGTACTTCCAGCACATTAGAATATTGAGAAACCCTTCCATTATCCTGATAAGCTCTCACCCGATAATACACAAAATCATCGGGTGGCGCAGAGCGGTCGGAGTAACCACTGGTGGAGTTCAGCCCTTCATATGAAATACTGTCAATGGCAGCAAATCCAGAGTTCAGTGATAATGACCGCTCAATCACATAACGCATGCTGTCAAAGGTACTTTCTTGCAGCCCGTTTAAGTTGATTGACCAAGAAATATTTACGATAGTATCATTGACCAATTGTGTAAGTACCAGATTGGTGGGCGAGGGGATTTCGGTGTTATTTACACCAATAGCAACGGCATCCAATGATATGGGATTAAAATTATCAGAGTTAGTATTGTCCACTATAATTCTAACTTCGGACACATCAAATGAGGTCATGGGAAAATCCATTTGCAATGCTCCACTAGGTAGAATCAAATCGTATGTGCCGGTAGCAGCATTTTTAAATAATACCGAATCCACAAAACCAAACCCTGTACGATAAAGCCAAACGGTATTAACAGGAGATGGTGTGTCAAATGCCACGTCTATTATTTCTTTATTATTAGATGTACTGCCGATCCACCCATTTCCTGACTTTAGATTTTCGACTCCAAAAAACCGACTCTCAATATCGATTGTGTTAGAATTTGGCAAGCCAAGTGCCTGAACGCTCCCTCCAAAAACGCTTGATATTTCGGAGCTAACGCTCACCACACTTGAAGCATATTTTCTTTCTGTTACATTTGGATCAAGAATAAAAGATTCAGATTCTATATAGAGGCCGGTTAGGTCATTCGTATTACCCACCAGACAATAATACTCTCCTTTATCGAACTCATTGATTGATGTAAGGGCTAAAGATGCAGTGGTTTCAGTGTCAATAGGTTCTCCGTCTTTATACCATTGAAATGTATTGTTCGCATGATCAGATGTGACAGAAATATTGACCGCTTCGCCTGCTTGAGGTGTAAGATTATCAATGGTCAACGGATACGTGTAAAACTGCAAAAAAGAAACGTCATTTATATCTGTGCCACTATATGAGTTTAAAACACTAATGTTGGCAACAATATCCGCCCATGGTATGCGGTTGCCAGCTACATTGATGAAGGTGGATGTAAGAGCTGTTAAATCGGGAAGGGCACTAAATACATTATTTTGAAGCTCCAGATTGGTAAGTGTAAGCGTGTTATTCAAAATACTGGGCACAGATCCATAAAATTGATTGTTGCTTAGATTCAAATTTTGTATCAACGGTGTCAATACCGCACCATCCGTTAAAATACCCGTGAGTTCATTGTTGGATAAATCGAGTGTAGTCAAATTGGGGAAAGATAACACTGGCAATTCACCTGATAAACTATTCTCCTTCAGATTAAGAATTTCTAAATTAGCTAAGTTCCCTAATTCTACAGGAATAGTCCCGGCTAGACTATTGCCTGATAATCCTAATCCTGTGAGTAATGAAAGATTGCCTAACTCAGGAGGGATAGTACCAGTAAATGTGTTATTTGAGAGGTCTAAACCAGTCAAAGAAATAAGACTACCCAGTTCTGAAGGTATCGAACCTGACAACTGATTGTTATTAAGACCTAACAAGTTCAACCCAATCAGACTACCAATTTCGACAGGAATAGCTCCAGTAAGCCCGTTATTTGAGAGGTCTAAACCAGTCAAAGAAATAAGACTACCCAGTTCTGAAGGTATCGAACCTGACAACTGATTGTTATCAAGACCTAACAAATTCAACCCAATCAGACTACCAATTTCGACAGGAATAGCTCCAGTAAGCTCGTTATTTGAGAGGTCTAAACCAGTCAAAGAAATAAGACTACCCAGTTCTGAAGGTATCGAACCTGACAACTGATTGTTATTAAGACCTAACAAGTTCAACCCAATCAGACTACCAATTTCGACAGGA
>Ga0209634_1000747_pt1 | contig 24695 bp, 15 predicted proteins | sample LinPmetageLP40_FD_184043 | JGI IMG/M metagenome (GOLD analysis project Ga0209634, IMG submission 184043) | Marine viral communities from the Pacific Ocean - LP-40 (SPAdes) (version 2) | ecosystem: Environmental > Aquatic > Marine > Oceanic | place: Pacific Ocean | collected 2010-08-26 | reverse complement strand
AACCAGGTTCAAGTGGTTCATCAGGTACTTCAGGTAAAGATGGCTCATCAGGATCAAGTGGTGCTTCAGGTTCTTCAGGATCTTCAGGTACATCAGGTTCAAGTGGTGCTTCAGGTTCAAGTGGATCTTCTGGTACAAGTGGCTCTTCTGGTACAAGTGGCTCTTCTGGTACAAGTGGCTCTTCTGGTACAAGTGGCTCTTCTGGTACAAGTGGTGTAGATGGTAATTGTCAATTGACTGAATTTTCTACTAATACACCAAGCTCTGGGGAATTTAATATGTTAGATTCTGGAAATGCTAGTACTACAACAGCTAGTAATGTTGTATCATTAAGATTTATTAATAACACCAATCCAACTTTTATATTATTAAATGCTTTAAATGCTGGTGATGTAGTTACATTAACAGATGCAAATGGTAATGGAGTACAGTATGAGTTAATAAGCACTACAGGTACGGGTGTAGTAGATATAGATTATAGTGGTACTGGCAGTTTTGGATCAGTTAGTAACGGAGATATTTTTACTATTTGTGCCTTTACATCATCAGGTTCATCAGGTTCATCAGGTACATCAAGTAATGGCTCATCGGGTTCAAGTGGTGCCTCAGGTTCTTCAGGATCTTCAGGTACTTCAGGTTCAAGTGGTGAATCAGGCTCAAGTGGCTCATCAGGTACTTCAGGTTCAAGTGGTGAATCAGGCTCATCAGGTTCAAGTGGTGCTTCAGGTTCTTCAGGATCTTCAGGTACATCAGGTTCAAGTGGTGCTTCAGGCTCAAGTGGTTCATCAGGTACTTCAGGTGCAGATGGCTCATCAGGATCAAGTGGTGCTTCAGGTTCTTCAGGATCTTCAGGTACATCAGGTTCAAGTGGTGCTTCAGGTTCAAGTGGTTCATCAGGTACTTCAGGATCTTCAGGTACATCAGGTTCAAGTGGTGCTTCAGGTTCAAGTGGTTCATCAGGTACTTCAGGTGATGATGGAAGTAATTGTCAAACAGGTAAATATACACCTAATAATGTAACTAATGATGATCAAGTAGACTTTTTAGATAGTAGTAACAATACTACATTAACTGCAGGTAATATAACTCAGATTCAATGTTTTTCAGCAACAGCTCCACAAATACTATCACTTCAGAATTTAAATATAGGTGATACTATTACATTAGGACCAGCAAACACAGGTGGAACAACCTTTACGGGTACTGCAATTTATGAATTAGTAGGAGTATCGGGAGATATTGTAGCAATAGATTATCAATCAGGAACTTTTTCAAATATTCCAACACCATCAACAGGACAGAATTTTTTAATTTGTGGTTATGTATCATCAGGTTCTTCAGGTTCAAGTGGTACATCAAGCAATGGCTCATCAGGATCATCAGGTACATCAAGTAACGGATCTTCAGGTTCAAGTGGTACATCAAGTAATGGATCTTCAGGTTCATCAGGTACATCAAGTAATGGCTCTTCAGGTTCATCAGGTACTTCAAGCAATGGATCTTCAGGTTCATCAGGTACTTCAAGTAATGGCTCTTCAGGATCATCAGGTACATCAGGTTCAAGTGGTGCTTCAGGTTCAAGTGGTTCTTCAGGTACTTCAGGATCCTCAGGTACATCAGGTTCAAGTGGTGCTTCAGGTTCAAGTGGTTCATCAGGTAAAACAGGTGATACAGGTGAAGATGGTTCAAGTGGTTCTTCAGGTAAATCAGGTTCATCAGGATCATCAGGTGCTTCAGGTTCTTCAGGTTCATCAGGTGCTTCAGGTTCTTCAGGATCTTCAGGTAAAACAGGTTCATCAGGATCATCAGGTGCTTCAGGTTCAAGTGGATCATCAGGTGTTTCAGGTTCAAGTGGTTCATCAGGTAAAACAGGTGATACAGGTGAAGATGGTTCAAGTGGATCTTCAGGTACATCAAGTAACGGATCTTCAGGTTCATCAGGTACATCAAGTAATGGCTCATCAGGTTCATCAGGTACATCAAGTAATGGCTCATCAGGTTCATCAGGTGTAACAGGTTCATCAGGATCTTCAGGTACATCAAGTAACGGATCTTCAGGTTCATCAGGTACTTCAAGCAATGGTTCATCAGGATCATCAGGTGCTTCAGGTTCAAGTGGTTCATCAGGTAAAACAGGTGATACAGGTGAAGATGGTTCAAGTGGTTCTTCAGGTACATCAAGTAACGGATCTTCAGGTTCATCAGGTACATCAAGCAACGGATCTTCAGGTTCAAGCGGTACATCAAGCAATGGTTCATCAGGATCATCAGGTACATCAAGTAACGGATCTTCAGGTTCATCAGGTACTTCAGGTACAGATGGCTCATCAGGTTCAAGTGGTGCTTCAGGCTCAAGTGGTTCATCAGGTAAAACAGGTGATACAGGTGAAGATGGTTCAAGTGGTTCTTCAGGTAAATCAGGTTCATCAGGATCATCAGGTGCTTCAGGTTCTTCAGGTTCATCAGGTGCTTCAGGTTCTTCAGGATCTTCAGGTAAAACAGGTTCATCAGGATCATCAGGTGCTTCAGGTTCAAGTGGATCATCAGGTGTTTCAGGTTCAAGTGGTTCATCAGGTAAAACAGGTGATACAGGTGAAGATGGTTCAAGTGGATCTTCAGGTACATCAAGTAACGGATCTTCAGGTTCATCAGGTACATCAAGTAATGGCTCATCAGGTTCATCAGGTACATCAAGTAATGGCTCATCAGGTTCATCAGGTACATCAAGTAATGGATCTTCAGGTTCATCAGGTACTTCAAGCAATGGCTCATCAGGATCATCAGGTACTTCAGGTGGAAATGGTAATCCAGGTTCATCAGGATCTTCAGGTACATCAAGTAATGGTTCATCAGGATCATCAGGTACTTCAGGTGCAAATGGTTTACCAGGATCATCAGGTTCATCAGGTACTTCAGGTGCAAATGGTTTACCAGGATCATCAGGATCATCAGGTGCTTCAGGTTCTTCAGGTTCATCAGGTTCATCAGGTAAACAGGGGGGATCAGGATCTTCAGGATCTTCGGGTACATCAGGTTCATCAGGTACATCTGGAACCGGTAGTGGTGGAGGAAATACAGCTTGGACACGAGTAGTAGAACATTCATTCTTTACAGGAGTAGTACAAGGAGGAAGTACAATTTATGCTGGGGGAAGTAAGGGAACGTGGAATAGTGAAAGTTGGGATAAAGTTGGTACATCAACAATATTTGCAGGATCAGGAACAACCATTTTAGCAACTGAACAAGCAAGATATGGAGTTAAAATCCCAGAATTATTTTCTCAAGGAGAAACAGGAGAAGGTTATAATCGTAGATTTAGAATTTACATATCAGTATCTCCTTTAAATGCTGGATCAACTACTTATTCTGGAAAAGTATGGCTTACTCAAGCTAGTTGTTTTGTAAGTGAAAAAGGAGCTCAATCAGCCACAACTTCTTTAGGATGGGGAGTAAGTAGTGGAAGATATAGTTGCTGTGATGGAGGTACTATTAATGTAGCTGAAGGAATAGGTGGAGGAGATTTCATATATGTTGGTTTTGAACCAGAATCAATTGTTGAAGATGGTGAGGCGGGTAGAGATACTTTCTATGTAGCTTATAGTGTTGATGTAGAAAATGGTATAGCAACTAAATAATAAACAATAATTATTTGATATTTATAATAAAATTAATTTAACAATATGGCTCATCAAAATCTTTCAAATACAGGAATAGTAGATGGACAAATAGTTGAAGCATCAGAAATCACACAAATTGTAAATGCTTTTACTAAGGTCCCAGTAAATGGTAGTGGATACGATATAACAATATCAGGTTCTTTAAATTTAACAGGTTCATTATTAATGACTGGTTCATTTGTCAATGAATTTTCAGGACAATTTACTTCACTAGGGTTAGGAGTAGTAGCTCCAACAGCTCCCACAATGTTACACATTAAAGATACAGCAGCTGGAGGTGATCCAATTGTTTTGCTTGAAGGAAATGCTGGTACAGATAATGCTAGAATAAGATTTTCAAATAGTGATGTATCATATGATTTAGGTGCTTATGGATCATCATCTCCCAGTGATAATTTTCAAATAGTACAAGATGCAGCAGGATCAGCTTTAACTCCTTTTATAATTGGAAAAAACACAGTTAGTTATACTTTATATGCTGTTGGTGACAGTGTAGGTGTAGGTTTAGGATCAAGTACAACAGCTTTATTAAATCCTTTAGATGCAGGTTCATTACAAGCAGCAGGGAGAGTAAGTGGTAGCTCACTAAGAGCAGGTATTATATCAGCTAGTGCAGCAGGTGAAAATATACACGGAACAGCATCATATGCTACTTACATAGAAACTGCTTCAACAGCATCATATGTTAAATCAACAAATATTGATTTTTTTGATTCAGTTTCACAACAAGTAAATTCAACATCAACAATAGCATCATTAACAGGATCATATGATGCTTTAAAAGTATCTGATCTATCTGGAATTTCTATAAAAGATATAGGTTCAAATGATTATAGTATAGTTTTAAGTGGATCAGTTGCAGCAGATGAAGGTTTGTTGTATTTTGGAGGGGTGAACTCGGGGGAATATTTTACATTTGATCAAGGTGAACAAATTATAAAAGCAGAAACAGGTACCTTTTTCGTTACAAATGGATTAGAGGTTCAGGGTAAAATAAGACTTTCAGGATCATCAGGTGCTTCTAGTACTAGAGAATTAGTAGTAGGACCAAATGGAACTATTGGATCAAATTTACCATCTTCATCTTTAGGTGCTAATGATTTAGCATTTAATAGAAATAATACAGCATATATAGGTAATTATAATAGTGACTCAACTTCTAAATTAGCCTTAAGTGCTGGTGGGGGTGGTAGTAGTACTTTTACTAACATAGAACTATCAGCTTCTGGTGATGTTACTTTGCCAAATGGTCAGTTAATACTAGATGGAGCAACTAATCCATCTTCTTTAACAAATATGCAAACTTATACAAATTTTAATCCAACTGTAACAGCAACTGATTTTAGAAAAACAGTAATAAGAAGTAAAGCAATTGAAACTAATTCTGCAACAGCAGTAACAGCATTTACATTAAATGCTTCTAATATGCCTGCAGATAATGGGATATATTGTATAACTTTTACATGTTTAGGTACTGATGGTAGTACTAGTGGTGCTCGTATGGTCAGAATGGAGAGATCAATTTTGATTAGTTGGAAAGGAATTGGAACCCCTTATTGGTCTGGTACTGCTTTAGACATAAGCACCTTAGAAAAAATGAGAACATTAGCTAATTATTTAAATGCAACTATTACCTTTAATTTTAGTGGTGGGAGTTTTTTGGAATTTGCTAATTTAAATATTCAAGTAGAGAATTCAGATACAACTCAAACCAAATGGGTTGGGTTAATTACAATAGAAACAATTCAGTCATCAGTACTCTCTTAAAAGTGAATTTTTAAAAAAATAATTAATATGTATAACCGTAAAAAAATTAAAAAATGAGTGAAAAAAAAGTTTTGACAGAAGAAGAAATTTCTGAACTAAAAGAATTAAAAGAAACATTTAGCAATTTAACAGAAGTTTCAGGAGTTGTAGAAATGCAACATTATAACATTCAAATAAAAAAAGAACAATTGAAGTCTAGTTTATTAAAATTACAACAAAAAGAAGGAGAACTTGCCAAAAAGTTAGAAGAAAAATATGGTCAAGGAAGTATTTCTTTAGAAACAGGTGAATTTTTACCAAGTAAATAGGCTTTTGAAAAAATTTAGTATATTTATCATAAAAATAACATAAAATGGCAGAAACATTAATTTCCCCAGGAGTATTAGCAAGAGAAAACGACCAATCGCAAATAACGTCACAACCTATTCAAGCAGGTGCGGCTATTGTAGGTCCTACAGTATTAGGAAGAGTAAACATACCTAAACTTGTTACTAGTTACTCAGAATATTTAGCTAATTATGGAAGTACCTTTACAAGTGGATCAGATACATACACTTATTTTACTTCTATTTCAGCTTATAACTACTTTAATAATGGTGGTACATCATTACTTGTAACTAGAGTTGCTTCAGGATCATGGGCACCAGCAGTTTCAAGTAATATTGGAGCTATAGAAGATGAAAGTGGAGCTTTAGAAGTAGGAAGAAATATATCAGGATCGTTTACAGCAGGTGGTGTAGGAGGAACAGCAGATACTTATGTTGGTGAAGCAACTACAGTAGTTCCTAATAATGGATCAGGTTTAACCTTAACAGTAGTTAAAGGAGTTAAATCTGGTAAAATTGCTGATAATCAAGTAATGGGCGGTGCTCTTACAGGCGGAAGAAATGGAGCAACTTCAGTTGGAACATTTGATAATGTAGCAACATCAGTATTACCCGCAGGTGGTTCAGGTTTAACAGTAGAAGTTATTACTGCAACAGGAGATGCATTTTTTGCATCAACAATAACAACAGCAGGAACAAATATTACAGATGTTACATTCCCAGCTCAAGCTAATATAAATGTAGCTGATTTAGTTACAGGTGGGGCTTCAGTTGCCAACGGTGGATCAGGTGGAGTTGTACAATTAACTTTTAGTGGAGCTAGTGGAGCAGGTGTTTTAACAGGTGTTCAACTTGTATCTGGTGGAACAGGTTATACTGCTACTTCGGTACTTACAATAACAGCAGCATCTATTAATTCACTTACAGGATATTCAGGAGCATTAGGAGGTTCAGCAACAGCAACATTTACTCAACCTAATTTAACTACTACAATTACATCAGTTACAGCAGCATCAGCCGGATCAGGATATGCTAATGGGGATGTAGTAACAGTAGCATTAGCCGGTATAGGATCTCCATCAGCAGATTTATCATTCCCAGTCCAAACATCAGAATTAATAGTTGAAGCAGAAGATGCAACAGTTATAGCAGCAGGATCAGGATATGCAATTAATGATGTAGTAACAGTAGCTAATGGATTAATTGGTGGTGGTACAGATTTATCTTACACACTAGTAGCTGATGATTTAGTAGCTCAAAATGTATTAACATTAGAAACAATAGCAGAAGGTGATATAATGAATAGTGTAGGCCCAGAAAATGCAAATGGAGCATTAGCAAGTGGATCAGCACAAAATGTTAGATGGGAAGTTCAAGCACCAAATACAGGATCAGGTGTATTTAGTTTAATAGTTAGACAAGGTAATGATAATTCAAAATCTAAGTCAATATTAGAAGTTTTCCCAAATGTTTCATTAGATCCAAAACAATCTAACTACGTAGCTAGAATTGTTGGGGACATGACAGAAACATTAAAAGATGGAACAACTGCTGAACCGTATTTACAATCTACAGGATCTTATAGAAACGCTTCAAGATATGTAAGAGTTAAATCAGTAGATTTAAAAACTCCAGATTATTTTGATAATAGTGGAATTGCAAAAGATCAATACACAGGATCTATTCCAGCAGCTGGTAGTGGTTCATTTTCAGGAGCAACTGGAAATAATATTGGTGGAAAAGCAGGTATAGGATATTATGAAAAAATAACAGATTCAGATACTCAAGGATTAGATTCAACAGTAGATGGAGGAATGGGTCAAACAAACACAGGATACCAAACGGCATTCAACTTATTAGCAAATAAAGATGATTATAGTTTTAACATCTTAACAGCCCCAGGATTATATAAAGCAGCTTCCATGATGTCAACTCCACTTACATTAGCATTAAGTAATGTACAAAGTAGAGGAGATGCAATTTTAATAATGGATTTAGTAGCATATAACTCAAGTATTACAAATATAATAGGAGGAGCAGCAGCAGTTGATAATTCATATGCAGCAACTTATTGGCCATGGGTTCAAATAACAGACCCAGATTCAGCACAATTAGTATGGTGCCCAGCATCAGCGTTAATGCCTGGAGTATATGCGTATAACGATAAAGCAGCTGAGGCATGGTTCGCACCTGCCGGAATTAATAGAGGTGGTTTATCTACAGTAGTACAAGCAGAAAGAAAATTAACTCAAACTAATAGAGATGATTTATATACTGGAAAAGTAAACCCAATAGCAACATTCCCAGGAAGAGGAGTTGTAGTATTTGGACAAAAAACATTACAATCTCAAGCATCAGCATTAGATAGAGTAAATGTTAGAAGGTTATTAATTGAACTTAAATCTTACATTTCACAAATTGCAGATAATTTAGTATTTGAACAAAATACAGCAGCAACAAGAAATAACTTCTTAGCTCAAGTAAACCCATATCTAGAATCAGTACAACAAAGACAAGGTTTATACGCGTTTAAAGTTGTAATGGATGCTTCAAATAATGGACCCGATGTAGTTGATAGAAATCAAATGGTAGGTGCTATATACTTACAGCCAACAAAAACAGCTGAATTTATTTACCTAGACTTTAACATTTTACCAACAGGAGCATCATTTCCATCATAAGAAAATAAATTATTAATATTTATAATAAAATAAAAAAGAAATAAAATGGCAGTATTAAACCCAAACGAAATATTTTTCACAGCATTTGAACCTAAAGTAGCTAACAGATTCATTATGTATGTAGCTGGAATACCAGCATATATTATTAAAGGTGTTAGTGGAATGGGATTCGCACAAGATGAAATTGTACTTAATCATATCAATACTTATAGAAAAGTAAAAGGTAAATTAAGATGGAATGACATTACAATGCAATTATTTGATCCTATTACACCTTCAGGAGCTCAAGCAGTAATGGAGTGGACAAGATTACACCACGAATCAGTAACTGGTAGAGACGGATATAGTGATTTTTATAAAAAAGATTTAACTATTGATGTATTAGGACCAGTAGGTGATGTAGTATCTGAATGGATTATAAAAGGTGCATTTATTAAAGATGCCTCATTCGGGGATTATAACTGGGATGAAGATGGAACTGCACAAAATATTGATATGACAATAGGAATGGATTACTGCGTCTTGAATTTCTAAAAAAAATCAACATACTTTTAAAAATAGCTTGGCTTTGGTCAAGCTTTTTTTTATATTATATATGTATAATAAGAAATTAAGTTATAACAAATAAAATTTATATGGATTCAAAATCAAAAACTCCAAAGGTAGCAATACCAACACCTACTATTCCTAGTAAACCTAAATTTAGATTTCCAACAGAAATGGTTGATTTACCCTCTAAAGGAATTATTTATGCTTCTAATAATCCTCTTTCAAGTGGTGTAATAGAAATGAAATATATGACTGCAAAAGAAGAAGATATTATTACAAATCAAGCATATATCCAAAAAGGTATAATCGTAGATAAATTACTAGAAGCGTTAGTAGTAAGTGAAGGTGTAGATATATCGGATCTTATTGTAGGTGATAAAAATGCATTATTAATAGCATCACGTGTATTAGGATATGGAGCTAATTATAAATTTAAATATGGAGGTGAAGATTACACAGCTGATTTAGCTGCTTTAGAAAATAAAAATTTCGATGAATCTTTATTTACTAAAGGAGAAAATAAATTTACATTCCAAACACCTCATGGAGAAAATTTAATTGAATTTCAATTAATGACTGATAAAACTGAAAAAAAGGTAGAGGCAGAATTAAGAGGATTAAAAAAACTTAATAAAGCAGTAGTACCTGAAATGTCTACTAGGATGAAACATATGATATTATCAGTAGATGGTAATGAAGATAAAAAAGACATTAGAGATTTTGTTGATAATTATTTCTTAGCAAGAGATGCAAAAGCACTTAGAGATTATATAGCAGATGTTCAACCCGATGTAGATTTCTCGTTTGAACGAGAATTAAGTAACGGAGAAATTGAAGTAATTGACATTCCAATAGGTGCAAATTTTTTTTTCCCTGACGCCTAATCAAGCAGCAGAATACCGACAAAATTTATTTACACAAATCCATGATATAGTATTTCATGGTAACGGTGGGTATGATTGGCATACTGTATATGAAATGCCTATTTGGTTAAGAAACTTTACATTAAGTAAAATTAAAGACTATTTTGATGAACAAAATAAACAAAATAGTGGAACTTCTACAAATGATTTAGAAAAAGGAAGAGATATACTTAAACAAGCTCAAAGATCAGACCCAGCTAACGCTCAAAGAAATAAGTATATGGATAAATTTGTAAAAACTCCACCACCCCCAAAACAATCAATACCAGATTTTGTTACATCAAAAGCAACAAAAGCATAAATTTTTAATATTTATAACAAAATTGCTTAGATGGCTAATAAGAAACAATTACAAGAACTTAATAAACTTTTAGCTGATTTAGAGGTAAAATATAAATCTCTAAATAGAATTTCTCCTTTTAAGGATAAAGATGCAAAAGAATTAGTTAAATCCTATGGAAGTGTAGCAGCTGCTACCAAAACCGTAGAAACTAGTATGAAGGGTATTAGAGCTGATATCCTTGAAATAAACACAGGGCTAGATGGTGTAAAGGAATCATTTAATGATATTGCTAAGGAATTAGGTAATATAGATAACCCTTTAAAAAATATGTCTAAGGGTTTTAAAAAAATCCGAAACTTTGCAGAAGAATTATCAGACATACAATATGATCTAACAAAATCATCAGTTAAACAAACAAGATCACTACAGTCAAAAGTTAATTTAGAATTTCAAAGATTAACTAGAGAAACAAAGTCCCTCCAAAATCAAATAAAATCTGGAAAATTAACAGGTAAAGAATTAACAGATGCTCAGGAATTATTAGCATTTGCTAAAGATGAAGCACAAACTTTAGAAGAAAAAGTAGGTCATCAAGAAAAATTTAATAAATCTTTAGAAGCTACAGTCAACGCCCAAAAGAACATTAACAAAGCTACAGGTTTAACAGGAAAAGCTATAAGTGGTATGGCAGGCTTTGCTGAAAAAATAGGTTTTGGGGATTTATCCCAACCTTTAACCGATATTAAAAATGAAATGAATGAGCATGCTGTTATATTAACTAATAATGGGGATAAAGCAGCAACCTTAGGAGATCAATTTAGAGTAATGGGTACGGGATTAGTGGGATTAGGAAAAGCCTTATATGACGCAATATCCGATCCTCTTGTTATTATAACTATGTTAGTTAAAGCAGTTCAATTTTTAGCAAGTATATTTGATCACACTTTAAAACTTACAAATAAAGTAGGCCAATCTTTAGGTATAGCCGGTAAAAATGCCCAATATATGAAAGAACAAATCCATCAAGCTGGAGATGCTAGTGCAGATGGATTATTTTATTTTACTGATGAATTAGTAGATGGTTATATAACTTTAAATAAAGCAGCAGGAGTACAATTAAAATTTAATAAAGAAAACGTTAGAACATTTCAAGATATGACTCTATATATGGGGTTATCAAAAGAACAAGCTACTGGTTTATTTAATATTGCTACTCAAACCGGAGTACCTTTTAATGAAATTTATGATAATGTTGCAGATACAGTTAATGAATTAGATAAAGCATCAAATACATCCTCTGATATGGGGGCTGTAATGGAAGCAATAACTCAATCTAGTGGAAAAGTTAGATTTAATGTTAAAGGGGGAGTAGATGGGTTAGTTAAAGCAGCTCATACAGCTGCTAGATTAGGAATGTCTATGGATGAAATAGCGGCTGCTGCTGAGTCTCATTTAGATTTTGAAAGTTCAATAGCTAAAGAAATAGAAGCAGAAATGTTTTTACAAAAAGATTTAAATTTAGATAAATTAAGATATGCTGCATTAACCGGGGATGTTGCAACACAAGCAGCAGAAGAAGAAAGATTAATAAAAGAAAACGCTGCAGCCTTAAAAGGTAATGTTTTAGCTCAACAAGCATTTTCAGAGGCAACTGGTATATCAATGGATAAATTAGGAGGAGCATTATCTAATCAAGAAAGATTATCTAAACTGTCACCTAAACAGTTAAAAATGGAAAAAGAAAAAACAGCTGAAATGGTAAAACAAGGCCAAGATGCTGTTGCTTTTGATAGATCAATGGAAAGAATGATGAGATCTTTAAAAGCAGCATTAGAACCCATTGCAAAAATAGTAGGACCTATGTTAATAAAAGGTGCAACTTTTGTAGCTAATTTTCTTCAAACTAAAGCAGGAAAAACAATGTTAATGATAGCTGGATTAGCAGCTGGTGGGGTTTTATTAGCTAAAGCATCTAAAGGAATTATGGGATTCTTTAGTAGTGCTTTTTCTTCAATGACAAAACAAGGAGCAACCCCAGTTAATCCTAATTATGTTTATGTTGTAAACCAACAAGGAGGGGGTGGAATGGATTTTAATTTAGGTAAAGGTCTTAAAGGAAATATATTTAAATATTTAGGTAAAAATGGAGGAGGATTAACTCGTACTTTCCAAAGAGCTGGATTAAAAGCATTTGGTAAAGGAAGATTTGGTAAAATGTTATATAATGGTATTGGTAAGTTAGGTACTAATAAAATTATGACTAGCATTGGAAAACCCGTTACACAAGTAATGTCTAAAGTAATACCTTCTTCATTTAGTAATTTAACAAAGAATTTTGGTACTAATAATATGGCCAAAATAGCTAAATCAGGTGCATCAGGTAATACTAGAGCATTTGCTATGGCTTCTAAATATACAAATCCATTAGCATTTGCTCCTAAAACAGCAGGGGCAGCTCCTACAAGTGTTGTAGGTAAAGCTACTAATTTAGCAGCAAAAGGAGGCTCAAAAGTAATATCAGGGATTACAAAAGCAGCAAAAGTATTAGGTCCTATAGGTGCTGTAGCAGATTTAGTAGTTGGAGGATTTACAGGATCAGCACAAGCTGATATGTCAGCTAGTGAACAAAAAGAAGCAGGAGTAAAAGAAGGAATTGGAAAAGGAGAAGCAACTGTACAAGGTGTTTTAACAGGAGGAGCTGAAAAAGGTTCTATGTTTACTGAAATGTTGGGGGGAGAAAAAGGAAGTGCTGGAGATGAAGCTTTAGGTATAGGTATGGCAGCTGGTAGAGGTGCTTTAACTGGAGCAGCAATAGGTTCAGTAATACCTGTAGTAGGTACAGCAGTTGGTGCTGCTGTAGGAGCTGTAGTAGGAACAGTATCAGAAGGATTTAAAGTATTTTCAGATCCAAATTCATCATTAAGACAAGGAATTACAGATTTTGCCTCAGGTACAGCAGATACTATATCAGGTTGGGCTTCATCAGCAGGTAGTTCTATTAGTGGTTGGGCTTCATCAGCAGGATCTACACTTCTTGAGTGGGATGCTGGAGCAAAAGAAGCAATATCATCATTTGCCTCATCAGCAGGTGAACAGTTATCAGAATGGGGTACAACAGCTACAGAAGGATTTACTGAATTTAATAAATTTGCAGGGGAAGGAATAACTTCATTAGCAAATGGAACAAAAGAAATTGCATCCCAAGCAGGTGAATATGCTATGTCTACATTAAGTTCTATAGGTTCATCAATAGCAGACTCATCAGTAGGACAAGCAGTAGGGGGAGCAGTTGATTCATTTAAAGAATCAAATTGGAATCCTGGAAATTGGTTTGCTGAAGGGGGGATTGTAACACAACCTATGATTGGTGGTGTTGGTGAAGCAGGCCCAGAAGCAATAATACCTTTAAATCAAGCTGGTAATGTTTTAGGAACAAACGAAATAACAACATTATTAAAAGAATTAATAAAAGTAGTAAAATCCGGAGGAGATGTTTATTTAGATGGAAGTAAAGTAGGTCATACACTAGCATTGCAATCTTCTAGAATGGGTTAATATTTATAATAAAACAATTTAAAACCAAAAATTATGCCAACAAGTAACAACAGAGCAGAATCAGTTAAGTCAATATTTGATACTAATGGATCACAATTAGCAGTACCCGTATCGCCAAATGCAAATCCATTAACAGATCCATCTATTAATGTACAAGGTAATTCATTATTACATAACCAATATTCAAATATTGGAGATCCTGTAATAACAACATCACCTTATACTAATGCTGGATTAGCACAAGCAGGATATACTCCTCCAAACCCATCAGCATTGGGTCAAAGTGCAGAAGCATATCAAGGTGAAACTAACAGATACAGCAACAACGCACCCGAAAATAGATCATTTTAATATTCGTTAGATGCCTTTAATCACCTCCAAAACAAGTCTTAACAAGATTAAATGGGGTAACGATAGATATGATAACGGTAATAGTGGCCAACCTTATATCAAACGTGATATCCCTGGGGTCAATGTTAACGATCCAAATCCAACTCTCTTTAATGATGGTGGAGATCTTCCTGCAAAAACAGGAATTGATTTCTTATTAAGAGATGGATTTATGGCTCCTGTAGAAGCAGCAAGGGATGTAAGTAGACTTACACAAATGATGTTTGATACAAAATCACCTAATGGTTTTGAATTTATAGCTAAACAAAATTTATTATCCCGAACAGCAGTAAAAACAGAAGCATCATATGGTATAGGTTATGGAGGTGTTTCTCAACCTGATTTTATAAAAGGTACAGGTGGTGGAGCTGTTAATGCTGGGATATATACACCCTTAAGTACATTTGCTCAAGCAGCAGTAGGATTTACAGGAACACATTTAAATTTATTAGGTTTAGACCCATCAGATCCTATGGCAAATGTAGGTGATGGTGGGGGATTATTTCCAGGTGCAGGTTTAACTACCTACACAGCTGCAATGAATAAAAATAATAATTTTGCAGACTATTCAACAAAAGAACAAAGTTTTGAAAAATACGTTTATAATTCTCCAGTTATACCAAATACATTAATATTAGGATCAGAACAACCATCTGAACCTGAATTTATTATAAAAACAGTAACAAAAACAGTAAGCACATCTGAAGATGGATTTAATAATAGACTAGTTGAGCTTTACAATAAAAAAATAGAAATAACTTTTGACAAACCAGAATTAATTGAATATACAGGAGGTCCTGGTTCTATATTAGGAATAGGTTCTACTACTATAAATTTTGCAGATCAAAGAACTGGAATTAATAATGCAACTGCTACAAATGACCCTTCATATTTTTTAGGAGGAGATTATGGAAAAGATAGATATTTAATTACTTCTCCTTCTATATATAAAAACTTTCAAACAAAATTAAATGCTACTTTTCAAGCAAAAATGGCATTTCCTAATGAAAAAGAATCATTAGAAGGATTTACAGATGATGCTACATTACAAAATATAAATGCACAACCTTCTACTATTGATAGTGCTTATTTAACTAATATTGGATTTAATAATCCTGATGGTCCTAATTTCTTTAATGTATTTAAAAACTTTGGTGAATCACAAACATCATCTAGTATAAATTATGAGACTAATTTAACACAAGTATTACAATCTTCACAAGCATCAGCATCTATAAGCGATGAAACATTAGAAGAATTAACTGACGTTAATGCTATACAAAATAACAATACTCCTCAATCTACTTTTAAAAATTATAAGCTAGAAGAAGCTAATTTCTTTGACCCAGATGGTCCTAATAATTTTGATGTATTTAAAAACTTTGGTGAAGCACAATCTTCATCTAGTATAAGTTATGAAAATGGTTTAACAAAGATATTACAATCTTCACAAGCATCATCTTCTATAAGCGATGCAGAGTTAGCAGAATTAACAGATATTAGTAATATACAAAATAATAATACTCCGCAGTCAACATTTAAAAATTATAAGCTAGAAGAAGCTAATTTCTTTAACCCAACATCAAAATATAATAATTTTAATGTATTTAAAAATTTTGGAGATACAGATTCTCAAGGAATACAATTTCTTGATGAAGAAGATAAAATAAATAAATTTATATTAGGAGCATCTAATGCATTCTCAATAGATCCAGGAGCAGCTAATTTTGAAACTGGTCAAGAAGTAGGAGAAGCAAATGATATAAGTCAAATTGAAGCTAATAATACTCCTCAATCTACATTTAAAAACTTTAAATTACAAGAAAAAGGATTTTTTAATCCTGATGGTCCTAATTTTTATAATGTTTTTCTCCCTCAATCAAATCTACCAGTTAAAGAAAATATTTTTGTAGAAGGTAGTAGTGTTAGTTATGCTTATATTAATGCTTTTCCAGGAGCAGAAGGCAATATGTTTGACCAATTTAGTCCATCAGGGGGAGGTGGATTTAGATTATATAATAATAATGTTTATGATTCTAATTTAAAAACTGACCCAACAGGTCCAGCTTATTATAATCAAACCCAAACTATGACTCAAGCCCAATTGGATGGGCAAACTGCAAGACAGGGAATAAGAGATTTTAGAGTTCCTATTATTGAAAGTGAAGGAATTACAGAAAGTAGCGTTTTATCATTAGCCCCCTCTTATGCATTAAAAAATGCTACAAATAGAATAAATAGAGGAGACCCAGGAAGAGTTAATACTAAAAATAATACAAAAAATGTATTTGATTATGGAATACCTGCTACAGAAGGATATGCTTTAGATAAATTAACTGCTATGCCCATGTATGATGGTCAAGGACCTAATACTTCATTAGCAATTAATGATTTTGTAAAGTTTAGAATAGCAGCAATAAATAATGAACCAGATGCTAATGGAAGTGCGGTTTATATGCATTTTAGAGCATTTATAGATGGATTTAGTGATAGTTACAATGCTAGTTGGGACCCTGTAAAATACTCAGGAAGGGGAGAAGATTTATATAATTATACAGGATTTAATAGAAGTATTAATATGTCTTTTACTTGTTTTGCACAATCAAAACCTGAATTAATACCAATGTATAAAAAGTTAAACTATTTAGCATCAACATTAGCACCAGATTATACTAATGCTGGTTATATGAGAGGAAATTTAGTAAGATTAACAATGGGTGGTTATTTATATGAACAACCAGGATTTATTACATCTTTAACTTATGATATACCTCAAGAAACACCTTGGGAAATTGCTATAAATGCTGCAGGGGGACAAGATACTAGTGTTAAAGAATTACCACATATGATTAAAGTTTCTTCATTAACCTTTACCCCAATACAAAATTTCTTACCACAAAAGCCAAATGACGCTAGGAATCCTAATGAAAGATACATAGCGTTATCAAACAATAGTGGACATGGAAGTTACAATGATACATACCAAATGCAATTAGCAACAGGGGATGGTGATGATAATAATCAAAATAATATATTAGGTGAATAATGAATAGATATAATAGCATAACTAAGATTAGAAATACTAATGAATTTGTCGGAACTTTAGGAGATTTATATTATGAAACTGTATTTTATCCTGAAGTAAAACCATCAGAAACAGACATATATGTTGAAACTGAATGGGGTGATAGATTAGATAGATTAGCTTTTCAATTTTATGGGGATGTTACATTATACTGGATAATAGCATTATCCAACCCAAATAAAGTTGGTTTTGGTTCATTATTTATTCCTGTCGGAACACAATTAAGTATACCTACTAATATAAGTGGGTTTATAGATAGTTACAATAGATTAAATGAGTTATAAATATGAATATATTAGGACAGCCTTTTTCACCTTGGGTAACTGAGCAAATTAATGTAAGACAAAGATCTTTAGGAGATAGTACTAATTTATCTAATGATAACTTGCTTTATCAGAATTCAAAAACACCATGGATTAGATTAGCTAGCACTGTAGATGTAACTACTCTTGGTGATGGAAGCAATGAAGATGTTTATAGTAGATTATTAAAGTTTGGACTACCAGATTCTAAAGTATTAGGAGATCAAATAGCAAGAAATTTAATATTACAAGGAGGAACAACTCAAATAGTAACTACTGAACCAACTAATTTTGTACAACCTACAAGCCTTACAACATCAGACTCAGGAGAAGCTAATTTTGGATTAAATTCCTCAAATTCACTTTATAATGGAGCTTATGGTTGGGGAGGATTAGATCAAAGAGGATATGTTCCAATGCCCGGAATAACAGGCGCAACTGTTAAATATTATAATAATGGTGCTTTATCTAAGGCAACAATTAATTTTAAATGTTTCTCTAGAAATCAACTAGCAATGTTAGATGTTCTTTATATGAGACCTGGTTATAATTTACTTTTGGAGTTTGGATGGAGCCAGTATTTAAATAACAAAAGTGAATTAGTATCAGCAAATACTTTTGGAACTCCTGCATTAAGATATATTTTTAACCCAGAACCCAAAGGAAGTTCATCACCAACACATTTTGATGTATTAGATTTAATTCAAGGTGAAAGAATTGCTACAGATGGCAATTATGAAGGGGTATTTGGAAAAGTAACTAATTTTAATTGGTCATTTAACCCTGATGGAAGTTATGATTGCTCTACTGATTTAACAGGAATGGGGGATATGATGGAATCTTTAAAAGTAAATATAAAATTACCATCTAAAGCAGATAATGATCAAGAACAAACAGAAGAACCAGCAGGTGAAACTGATCAACCACCATTAATTGCTAATAAAGAAAAAACTACTCTAAATAAAGTTTTATTTGGGTTATTTGAACAAACTAGTGGGGTAAGTGATCAAGATGCTTTTTGGGATGTAAAATTACCTTCTTCTCCTTTAGCCCAAGTAGAAGTAAGTCCAAATGATGCATCCCAAACAACAGAATTTAAAAAAGAAGATTTAAATATTATTGGCGGAATGTTATCTTTACAAGGGGTTACTACAGATGAAGATACCAATGCAAGCCCCCAAGTTTATATTACATTTGGTTCTCTAATAGCTATAATACAAAAATACTTATTAATATATAATGAGCAAGGAGCTCCATTATTTGATTTTTCTGTAGACTTTAAAAATATTAATGAAGATAAAAACTACATAGTTAAAATCCCAGGACAATTTAGTTCAAATCCTTTAGTGTGTCTTATTCCTTATGAAGGAACAAATATAGAAGGAGTAAATGTTCCTTATCCTGAAACTGCATTAAACCAAACAATGACTTCTGTTAGTAGTAATTGGAATTATAATACATATTTAGGTAGATTAATGCATATTTATTTAAATATCAATCATATTGCTACTGTTTTAGACAAATCACCAAGAGAAGAAGATGGTAGTTTATCATTATTATCTTTTCTTAAAAATCTAATTTCAGATTTTACACAAGCTTTAGGAGGGATTAATATGATTTCAATTAAAGTAGATGAAGTAACTGGTAAAATAGTATTTATAGAAAATGCTCCTCAAAGATTTGATAATGAACCTACAGATTTAACATTTGCTAGAATAAATACATTTGGTGTAAAACCTGATACTGAAGGTTCTTTTGTTAGGAATATTGTTATGAGTGGAGAATTAGGACCTAAATTTGCATCTTTAATAGCTATTGGTTCTCAAATAAGTGGAAATAAATTAACAGCAAATGCTACAGGTTTTGCTAATTATAATAGAGGATTAATAGATAGGGTAATTCCTAAAAAATTAAGTGCTACAGATTATCAAGAAACAACACCTGATGAAGAAGAAGAAGCAGTAATTGATACAGTTGAAGATAAATGGAATAAACAAATTAATAAAACTAATGAAGATGGAACTTCATTATTTGGAAGTGTTTATAACTCACGAAATTTTATAATGGAAGATATAGGATGTTTAAGTGAATTAAATATTGACTATATGAATATGGTATGTGGGAAATTAGTTGTAGATAAACAACTACAATCTCCATCTTTTTTACCATTTAATTTAAGCTTTGATTTAGACGGAATATCTGGTATTAAATTATTTGAAAAATTTTTAATTGATGATAGAGTTTTACCTCCTTCTTATGGAGAAGGAAATGTAGATTTATTAGTAAAATCTTTAAATCATCAACTTTCTCCATCATCTTGGGTAACACAAATAGATACTCAAGCAGCTCCTCATAGTAAAATGAATCCTGTTAATTCCCCTGCACCTTTAACATCTCCTACTACTCAACAAAATGCAACAAATCCTAATGGAAATGCCCTTCCACCACCCCCTGGACAAAATCCTCCTGATGAAGACTTATTAAGAATAAGATTAACTAGGATAATGGATGATGGTACCCAAACTTTAGGTATAATGGATATCTTAGACACAGATGAACAAACTGTATTGTATTCTTTACCTACATCTGAATTACCATGGAAAGGTAACAAAAATTCAGTAAGTTGTGTCCCAGCTGATAATTTTAGAGTTAAATCTCATGTTAGTGCTAAACATGGTAGATGTTTTTGGTTAATTGGTAATGAACAAGGAGGATATGCATTTAATAAATTATTTGGAAACGGGTATATTAGAACAGCAGTTTTAATTCATATGTTTCCAAAAGCTCCTGGATGGGCTTTAGGTTGTATAGGTCCTGGTCTTAAGTTTAACACAAGTGGAAACCAAAAAGGAAGACAACAAGGAACAGGTAAAAAATACTTAGAACCTGCTAAATCAGAATCATATAAAGCTATGGATAAATTAACAGCGTCATTATATTCTGTAGGTTCTTTTAAAATGGAAATTATTAATCAAGGAGGAGGAGCTTCTAATACTTTACCTTCAACATTTAATGAAACAGTAAAATCATTAGCGAGAGCTAAAAATGTATTATAATTTATGTATATACCTAAAAATAGAATAAAGACAAATTTATACACATCAGGTAATGAGTTTATAGTAAAAGCAGATAAAACTAATTACATTGGCTATTATCACAGTTTATGGACTGGTAAATTCTTTACTGGCAAAACACAGAATGAAAAACCAAAATTAGAAATAATAAAACAATCAGCAGAAATGGATAGTTCTTGGGTAAGAACTAATGAAGAATTAAAGTTTCAACAATATGCTGAAAATTTTGATGGAGAAGTAGTTCCTGGTCAATTTCAAAAAATGGAAGATGTTATAAACTATAATTTAATTACAAAAACAGATATATCTATTGCAAAATTAATCCCCCAACAATACTACCCCAAACCAACAGAAGATGATTATGCTTTAGGAGTATTTACAAGATATTTTTGTGTCAAAATTAATGAACTTCAATATTTAGAGTTATCAAAAGAAGTGTATAATAAATTAAAGGAAAAATCTAAAAAATATACTTGTGAATTATATAAAATTTTTAAACTTCAATGGACTTTAACAGGGGATAAAAATTCTGTAAGCATTACTAATAGAAACCAAACATTAATAGCTCAACAAAGAACAAAAAGAATAGGATTAAGTGGGTTTTTAAATGAAAATTGGACTAAGTTTTATAAATCTAATTTGGATACCGACTAATTAGTTATTATATTGTACCAAAATAATAGTTATGTTTTGGTTAATTGAAAATAATGAACAATTAGAAAAGTTTCAAAACTATTGTAAGAAAGATGCATTTGTAGAAATAATTCCTTACAATAATGTAGAGCACCCAACTCAAAACGAAATATGTGCTATATATGTTAAACCGTTAGATAGCGCAAAGGGGTATATGATCACCATATCCCATAGTGAAACATTAAACATTGATTTAAACGCGGTTAAATGCGTATTAAATGGATTTGATAACATATATGTACGAGATAAAAAGGAATTTTTACATTATTTAATATTTAAAAGCCTTTTAGACACAACACTAAATTCACCTACGTATATACCAGAATACACTAAAACACATAGTTATTTTTATAGTAAACATAGTGATAAAAAAGATATAAATAGAATAATACCTATAGTTAAACATTATGAATATTGTGAAAAATTATTTAATGAATTAAAAGAAAGAATAAATGAGCCAATCAACGACTTTTACAACAACAAAGCAACAGTGGTTTTCAACGCCATGGAGCGAAGTGGAATACGAATTGACAGAAAGAAATTTGAATCGCACTTTCACCCTATCGATAGAGACATCACCTACACGCAATACAACTTTAAAACAACAACAACAAGACCATCAAATAAATTCGGAGGAGTAAATTATGCAGCACTTAATAAGGATAATGGATGTAGGGAAAGTTTTATTCCACGTAATAATAAGTTTATTGAGTTGGATATTAGTGCTTATCATCCTACTCTTTTGGGTTTGTTGGTGGGTTATACATTTAATGATAGTGATATTCACAAAGAATTTTCAAAAATGTATGGTGTGGATTACAAAAAAGCTAAAGAATTAACATTTAAACAACTATACGGAGGAGTATTTGAGCAGTTTAAAGAACTGGAATTTTTTCAAAAAGTACAAGCATATACGGATGAGTTGTGGGAAAATTTCCAAAAAAAGGGTTATATAGAATGCCCACTTTCAAAACATATTTTTAAAAAGGAGGAATTATTAAAAAATGGTAATGAAATGAAACCACAAAAACTATTAAATTATGTACTACAAAATTTGGAGACAGCAATGAATGTTCGTATATTGTGGGAAATATTTAGATCATTAAAAGGGCGTAAAACTAAGTTGGTTTTATATACTTATGATTCGTTTTTGTTTGATTTTGATAATAGTGAAGAAGATTTAATTGATGAGATTAAACAAATAATTAATAATAATAAGTTACAAATAAAAGAAAGTTATGGAAACACCTACAATTTTAAATAATCAGGTCAATATGTATACCGTAGACGATTTCTCTGAATTCGCTACACTAAACATAAAGGATTTGAACAATAAACTATTTTGCACCTTTACAACATTAGAAGAGTTAGACCCTTTAATTAGTAGGCTAACTTCCACATATAATATCATGTATAATAAAATATTTGTTTTGCATGTTAAAAGTAATGATGAATATGTGTGTACATACAATATTGACCAAGCAAATCTAAGCACATTACCAGAAAATACTATTCTAGTACATAGAAAAAAAGAATCTAATACACTATACACTATAAATGCTTTAAATGAACTAATTAAAAGACTTAATGGTGGAGTAGTTGATACAAAATTTCCAATTACTTGGGAACATTACAAGAATACTATCCTTCTTACTCAAAGAGATGAGTTAAAAGAATTAAAGACAAAAATCTACAAGATTCTTGAAGTATAGTTAGGCAAACCGAACATTCGTTCGTATATTCATCACAATAATAAACGTTATAAAACAATTAAAAAGTTATCTTTATGGATTTAAATGCAATTAAAAATCGCTTGGAACAAATGAACAAGCAAACCTCGGCAAATAGTGGAGGTGGAAAATCACTATTTTGGAAACCATCAGTTGGTAAAGAAGTAGTTAGAGTAGTACCTAATAAGTACAATAAACAATTTCCTTTTACAGAAATGCTATTTTATTATGGTATTGGTCAGAGAGTGATGGCATCACCTCAAAATTGGCAAGAAAAGGATCCAATTCAAGAATTTACAAAACAACTACGTAATAGTGGTGATAAAGAAAATTGGAGACTTGCTAAAAAGTTAGATGCTAAAACGCGTATCTTTGCTCCTATTATAGTAAGAGGACAAGAAGATGAAGGTATTAAGTTATGGCAATTTGGTAAAGAAGTTTATCAAGATTTCTTAAATATGGCAGCTGATGAAGAAATTGGTGATTATACTGACATTGTAGGAGGTAGAGACATTAAATTAACTACAGTAGGACCTGAAGTAACAGGAACTCCTTATAATAAAACATCAGTAGGACCTTCTTTAAAAACATCTGCACTATCAGGTGATGATGTTACTGCTAAAAACCTTCTTGAAAATCAACCAAACCCACTTGAGGTGTTTAAAAGATTTACATTTGATGAAGTTAAAGCAGCATTGCAGGAGTATTTATCTGATGGTGAAACACAAGTTTCAACAACAACTACAACTACTACAGCTCCAGCTCCGGTTTTAACAAATAATTACTCACTAGATACTAATAAATCTAAGTCTAAAGCAGATCAATTTGACGACTTATTCTCAGATGATAAGAGTAAAGGAGATGATTTACCGTTTTAATAAATAATATATGGCGAAAAAGAAAAAAACACTGGGGGAAGCAGTCTCTAAAGAAATACAATCAAATTTCAATTTAGATGCTTTTAAAACCAAAAAAGGTTTAAAATCAAATATTAAATTCAAGGATCAAGACTGGATTCCTATTTCGTCGGCATTCCAAGAAGTAACTTCAATTCCAGGTATTCCTATGGGGCACATTGTGCTCCTTAGGGGTCACTCGGATACTGGAAAAACTACAGCTCTTTTAGAAGCAGCAGTCTCGGCACAAAAACGAGATATTATGCCTGTATTTATTATAACTGAAATGAAGTGGTCATGGGATCATGCTAAAATGATGGGACTTGAAGTTGATGAAGTTAAAGATCCTGAAACAGGTGAAGTAATAAACTATGAAGGTAATTTTATTTACGTAGATAGAGAAACTATTAATTCTATTGAAGATGTAGCTGGGTTTATTTTAGATTTAATTGATGAACAAAAGAAAGGCAATTTACCTTATGATTTATTATTTTTATGGGATTCAATTGGATCAGTACCTTGTGAAATGTCTATAAAATCTAATAAAAATAACAATGAATGGAATGCAGGTGCAATGTCAACTCAATTTGGTAATAGTGTAAATCAAAAAATTACATTATCCAGAAAGGAATCATCCCCTTTTACTAATACATTAGTTTGTATTAATAAAGTTTGGACATTAAAAGCTGAATCTCCTATGGGACAACCAAAATTAATGAATAAAGGTGGTTATGCTATGTGGTTTGATTCTACATTTGTAGTTA
>Ga0209634_1000746_pt1 | contig 24705 bp, 28 predicted proteins | sample LinPmetageLP40_FD_184043 | JGI IMG/M metagenome (GOLD analysis project Ga0209634, IMG submission 184043) | Marine viral communities from the Pacific Ocean - LP-40 (SPAdes) (version 2) | ecosystem: Environmental > Aquatic > Marine > Oceanic | place: Pacific Ocean | collected 2010-08-26 | reverse complement strand
TTTTTGCAGTTGAAGGTCGACTAGATGGAGGTCTAAATTTAGGACAAGATGGTTTATGTTTTTTTTTTTTCCTACAACAATTTTTACAATTTTTTTTTTTACATTTTTTTTTCAATAAAATATCAATTTCTTCTAATTTATCCATTAATATATTAATATATATATAGTTTTAAATTTATAAAATACAACAACTTTTATTTTTCTTTTTTGATATTTTTTTTTCATCTAATTCGTCCAATTCAGGACACAATGGACCCAAAAGTAATCTCACTACATGATCACCAAAAGTATAACTGAAATCCAACCCTTGAACTTTTTGAACTTCTTTTCTTTCCGAAATATAATCGTCCAAGGTATCAACATTAGGAACTTTTCTATCTAATTCATTTAAGTAACCTATATCTGATTCTTGATCAGAACAAGCCAAAAATGAAACAAAAAATTTTGAATGATTTTTATTTAATAGCGTTGTTTTAAAGTTTTTTAAGTCACAATACCCTGATTTATTAGGTAGTCCATCAGTAGCAATAACAATTAAAACAGATTTTGTGGATTGCTCAAATCTGTTTAGTATATATTTAAGGCTATCAGTTAAAGGTGTAGCACCATATGGTGGGTCATTAAATATATGTGCAACATCACCAGTATGAATTATATTATGCACAGGAGGCCTATTTAAAAAATGTATATCTACACCATTATCATCATAAATAGTAGCAATTGATATTACAATATTTACAACCTCTTTTAATTCATCCCATCTAGTTGAATGTTTAGTATTATCACTTAAAGGTGTATTCATAGAGCCCGAATCATCAACTAATAATACTATTTCATAATCATGTAAAATATCTAATTTTTCACTAAATAATGGGTCAATCTCATATTTTTCAATAAGGTCATTTATTAAATGACCTTTAGATGGTCCAGGAGTATATAATCTATTATAATCAGGTGGAGGAGCACTTGGTCTAGGATTTGAAAATTCCATTATATATTTATATAATTATTTTATTTTAAATGTTTATTAAATCAATTTTAAAATTGATTGTTTATTCTTATTTTATAATTTAATTTTCAAATGACTTCAACTTTAAAAAACACAAGAATTGCATTAACTTTTGGAGACGCAGGAGAAAATCATACAGGAATGGAAATGGTAGGTAAATTAGGTAAAGAAGGTAGTGGTTTCACTAAAAAAGATTTATTAAATATAAAATCACATCTAGATAAATTAGGCTATAATAGTCATTTTCATTCTTTTACTTTAAAAAGTGTATTTTTGGGAGGTATTTTAATTGTAAGAAATTTTTTAGGAATGGCTGAGCAAGAAAATTTATTTCAAGAACAAATCAAATTAGAATGGGATCAAAAATACTGGGATACTCGTAGAAAAAAAGTTTTAAATAAACATGCCAGAGCTAATATACTGTTTTTAGAAGGTGTTGAACAAAATCCAGATTATGAAAATAAAAAAGGCACCATAATCGATAGTAATAAATTAAACTATTTTTGTAAATTTAAAACACATTTAATAGACATATTAACTATGGGATTAAAGAATGATAAAGCAAAAAATATAATATGCGAAGGCAATAAATATTTTAATTTAAATAAATGTGGTATAGGCTATCATGGTGATACCGAAAGACGAAAAAGTCATCTGTTTAAGTTTAGGAGGTAAAGAATATCCTATGAATTGGGTTTGGTTTCAAAAACATAAACCTATTAAAGCACCATATGAGTTTAAATTAAATTCGGGAGATTTATACATTATGAGTGAAAAAGCAGTAGGAAACGACTGGAAGAAATCTAATATACCTACATTAAGACATGGTGCTGGTGCCAATAAATATATTAGTCTTAATAAATATTTAAAATAATGTCTAGATTAATATTTAAATGACCATAACAGCAGTTATAATACCTGGTGGAGGAATAAATGATAGAGGAGAACCTAATGAATGGGTAAAAGCTAGATTAAATAAAGCTATAGAAAAATCGTATGATTATTATATAGTATTATCACGGGGAAGCGTTCATAAACCTAATATTATAGATGAGTCTACTTGTATGTCTGATTATTTAATCAATAATTTCATTAATAGTCAACAAATAATTAAAGATAATTGGAGTCTAGATACTATAGGTAATGCGTATTTTTGTTCTATTATTACAAGTAATTTGTCTATAACAAAACTTACTTTAATCACATCAGACTTTCATTTTGAAAGATGTAACTTAATATTTAATTGGATATATTCTATAATGCAACCAAAAGCTAATTTAAGTTTTATTAAAACTGAAAATAAGGGTTTAACTGATTTAGTATTAAATAAAAGAATTGAAAAAGAGAATGGGTCAATTCGACATTTATTAAAAATAAATGATAAAATTAAAAATAGAGATGAACTTGCTAAATTTATTTTTTTAGAACACAAGGCTTACAATTCTCAAAAAAAAAATAATGATAATATAGATGATAAAATTCTACAAAGTTATTAACAATAATCAATCGTTATATTTTAGTAAGTCTAAGTAGTATTTTCCAGAACCTATAGTAATAGGTTTAGGACATATAAATTTTGATTTACGACCTTGATTTTTAGCAATATCAATTTCTAAATTTTTATAATATGTAACTTTGGGTCTCCTAAGTTTTAAGAGTTTTGCAATAGTTTTAGTAGAATATGTAGTCCCTTTATTTAGTTCAAGAAATTCGACTAAAGGATTTGAATGATTATCAGAATTAAGCATTATTGTATTTTTTTATTAAGAAAAAAATAATAATCAAATTTTTATTTAATCAGGTATATTTTTTATTTTATCTTGGACAAATTCAAGTCTAGCTTGATCAAAACTCATTCCTTTTTCTAAATATGGTTTCAATGGGCCTATATCAAATTGTCTATTGTCTTCTTTAGACATTTTAGTTAAGTCAAACGATTCAGATGTATATCCTTTTTCTATAGCTTCGTTTATTGTTATCATTTCTATATCTGGAGTTTTACTTCTGTTATTAAAAACTATATTTTTAAATTTATCTTTGTAAATATTTTTTTTTTCTGAAGAAAAAGCAGTATAACCTCCGAAACATATTATAGTTCCTGTTATTCCTAATAATAATTGAGTTTTGATATCCATAGTATAATATTATAAAAGATAATTATTTATTGATAAAATTTATAGAATGATATAAAATAAATGAATTTAAACCAATTATTAAATCAATAAATAAAGGTTTCCACGCATCCTGATGCTTGAAAATTGCTAAATATGCAAAAACAAAATATAATAAAGAATGTATAGGTCGTAAATTATTCCACCAAATTTTTTGACCAAATGTTTCTAAACCTGTTTTTCTAAAATTTCCTAAATAAATAGTTATAAAGCCTATTGCTGGAATTAATCCAATTATGCCTAAATATGGTAAATATTTTTTATTAATATTTTTAGCAACATATACCAATAATAATCTTACTCCCAGACATCCTAAAATAAAAAGTATAAAACGTTTTAATAAATCATCCATCAGATATTATATATATATATAATATATTATGAATATTCTTTACAATAAAATTATTAATCCATCTACTAATAGAAAAGTAAATATATATACAAAATTAGGCCAAAAGATATTAAATAATTATATTTATATGATAGGAGGGTCACATATTCCAGAACCTAGTTTCAAAAGAGTATCTTTAGATATGAGCACCATAATATTTAGAGGAGATAAAAAATATGGTCATACAATAGCTAATGGTAGAAAACCAAAATTTTTCAGTTTATTACCTGAATCTGCTATTGAATATGTAGGTGGAGACAAAAAATTCGCGCATCAATATAGATTAAAAAAACCTGGATATTTAATATCATTAAATAGAAATATTTTAAATAATAAACATAATTTCATGGTGTTTTTAAATGCAAAGGCACATGGAAATCCAGAATTAAAATTTTTACAACGTTCTTTAAGAGTCTTTTTTGGACTTGAAACAGATATAAGAAATATTTATCAATCTTTAAAAACATTAGAAGAGAGTATTGACTCATCACCTTTTTTAGATACTATTTTAAGAGATTTCGGCGCAACTAAAGAAAAATTAAAAGAAGATTTACTGAAGATTAAGATAGCAATTGAAAATTCACATGGAAATTTAGTTCCATCAAGATTGTCTTTTAGAAATTGGGATAAAGTTATTATGCGTTTGTTTAAAGATAATACTGGAACTTTAGGTCTTTCAGACTGTTTAGGTATAGACTATAATAAAAATGCAGCAGAATTGACATATAAAGTTGGTAAATTACCCCTATCATCACAATTTAAGGGAACTGATGTTCCGAGTGAATGTTGTATATTTGAACCTAACTCTAGCTTAACATATTATGGAACTATGGAATAAAAACTTAAAATTTTATTATTACTAAAACTGTAATAATATTTTGGATATATATAATTTATATTGTTATATTTATTAAAATTATTTAAGTTATTTATATTTTTAAATTTATCATAATTATTTTGGTTATGATTGTATTGTGTTGAGATTAAAAAATATTTTCTAAATAATTCATTCAAATTCATCATATATATATATATTATTAAATCAAAAAATTTTAAATCTAAATCAAAAAATTTTAAATTAATTTTTTGATTTAGCATATAAATTTTACAGATTGAAAAGGTAAATTTCTCATATGTAGATTAATTGTTTTTAAAATATTTTTTTCTTCATCTGATAAAATAGCTTCTGTTATAGCTTTACCCAATTGTCTAATTTTATTTTGCTTTTCTTTTTCTTCTATAGGTTGTTTATTTATTTCTTGTATAGCTTTTTGAAATGCTGTTTGAACTTTATCCATTAATTTATTAATGGATTCATTATTATTTTTTTTTTTTTCTATCTTAGATTTAACTTCAGGACTATTAAGTGCTTTTGTTAAACTATCATTATATTTTTTAAGAGCAATGTCTAATTGTTCTTTTTCATTTTTAGTAGATTTTTCAACAATATTATTTATATCATCGTTAAGTGTTTTATCTATATTTTTTAAACGTGACATTGTTTTTTGTATTTTAACAAGACTATCCTTTTTTATTATTGTAGACTCCATTATATTATAATTTTAAAAATATAAATATTTTTATTTTTTTACTTATACAGAATTATTTGTGGGTTTACCTAAATTCAATACATTACATAAATTTCTATTATGTTCAGAAGTTTTTTTATGCCAATAAAAATTACAGTTATTATAAATTCCGTTGCTATAATTCATGCAGTTGACTTTTTTATATTCTAATAAATCTTCTTTTTTAATTTTGGATTTATGTTTGTTTTTTTTCAGTTCACAAGCAAAGAATTGTGCAAATATATCTGCATGTTGAGACCTTTCTGGGTGCCACTGCACACCATAGAAAGGATATTCATTTGCTTCTATTGTAGAAACAAATTTTTTTCCATTTCTATCATAATTCCATGATACAATTTTATAAAGTAATCTTAATTGTTTACATTTATTGAATTTGTATGGAGAAATTCCCATCATATGATTATTTAGTGTTATATCTTTTCTCATAAACTTATCTAATTGTATTGGGGATTTATCTTCTATGTATTTTATTATTTTACTGTCAAAGCCTTGTTTTGTTATTTCTAATGGCAACATTAAATTATTAAATGAGTCAAACTTATCTAAAAAATTCATATCATCCCGTCCATCGGCAATAATCATCATTTGTTGCATACCCATACAGCCTCCCCATACAGGAAAGTAATCATTGTTATTATTAGCATCAATTGCCACAGCCATAAATTTTTTACAACATTTATAATATTCTTCTGAATTACTGGCAAAAACCCCTCCACTAGGAAGGTAAAGACCATTTATTCTATTAAAATAATATTTAAATTCTTTCGTATCATATGGAATTGCAACAATTTGAATTCCAGCTCTTTTTAACCAATTTATATGAGAACTTGCAATATATCCATCACCACAAACCTTAAAATATTTTCTTCCAGGACTTAATGGGACAGTTATTATTCCAACTGTTAATTTTTTATTCATATTATAATATATTTTTTTTATTTTATTTATTATTTAAAATAATAGAAAAATAATTATTAAAGTAAAACATTATAATAGTTTTTGTTAAATCAACTATAGTATTTAAATTTTTTTTTCGTAGATTATAACCTATTTCTAATTGTATAGCATCTATATTATATTTTTGTGAATAATTTTGTATAATGTAGCCACCATTATAATACAAATCTGCATTTTGATTTAATTTATATGGAAAAAAAGGTAATTTTGAATAATTTGGAAATCCATTTTTAAATAATAAATTTATTTTTGGATAATTTTTTTCTAAATATTTTAAACTAAAATTTTTAGTAGATTTAGTATATAAATCATCTAAATACTGACCGTATCCTATATGAACACAATTATTGTAATCATCATTGCCATGTATATCAATTAATAAACAATGATTAAATTTATTTAAACAATGTTCTATTAGTTCTTCTAATTTTTTATGAAAATTTTTCCAATGAATTTTTATAGAATTGTTTTCACAACTTTCTTCACAGCTACGGTTTAAATCTATATATTTTCGGTGTATAGTATTTATAATATAATATGGAGTTAAACCAAGTCTTTTTTGAAAATTATTAATAATTCCTAATGTTATTTTTCGTGTATAAAGATCATTTTTAATAATACCTTTCTTTCTAATAGCGACGTCTAAGTCTTCTTTACCTTCGTGAACACAAGTAAAAATAATAGGAAATGTTCCTATATTATAATTATATTTATTAGATATCATATTATAATATTATAATATTATAATATCTGATTAATTAAGCTTCCTTATTCATAATATCTTCTATACTTTCAAATCTTAATAATAGATTTTTAATTGATGTTCCATCAGCATCTGATTCACTTACTCTAAGTAATAAACACTTTAAAAAATATGACATATCATTTATTTTACTTGAAACAGCTCCTATAGAAGATTGTTGAGAACGTGTAAATTTTACACCATCACCCGTCATTAATTCGTTTATTTTATCATCATTGAATTCATATGCTTCAGAATTTTCTGAGAAGTGTGTTACAGTTATTTGGTGTAAAAAAGACTTTAATATATCTAAATCACCTCCTTCGTTTAAACCCCTGCCTCTAGGAATATGTTTTAATTTAGATATTGTTCTAATAATATTACTATAAATATTTGGTAAAGTATTATAAATATAATCAATTTCTGATAATCCTATAATTTTTTTTGATAATTGATTTAAATTTTGTTTTAATTTTGGTAATTGACCATCAAATGAACTTCCAAAAGTGCAATCAGCATTATCTAAAGGTTCTATTATTTCTGCGGCACTTCTTAATTTTCCCCATTTAAAACTTTTAGTCCATGTTTCTATTTTTGATAATAATCGTCTACTTTTTTTATGTGTTCCGGATACTTTTATTAATTCATCTATAGTATATTCAGGGTCTAAGTTTACTCTACCTAATGTTGATTTAAAAATTGTTGTTTCAATATGTGTTAATAAACCTGAATTTATATTTGTAGTTATTGTTTTTAAATCGTCTAAGTTTTTTTTTAAAAATGTTTCTAATGATTTAAATAAATCAGTCAGAACATATAACTGTTCTAATTGCTTGTTAATAAGATCTGTGTTTGTTACTGTATCTTTTTTAGATTCAACTAACAGTTGATTATAAAGTTTTTGGAATAAACCATCATTATTATTATCGTTAAAAATTAATTTCATTGGCTTATCTTCAATTTCACTTTTTCTTGATGCATTACTGGCAGCTTTGCCAAAATAATACTCTTTAGGAATGAGGTCATTAAAAGTTTTGTCGTTTAATTCTTTATATAAATTAGGATAAGTTATTGCAAAATTTGAATCAATATCGACAAATGATTTTAATGTACTATCGGCGGGATTAAAAAATCCTTCTAATTGTTTTCTAATATAACTTAATCTTACATCAATGTAGTTAGGTGTAATGTCTACGCTTTTACCTTGATAATATCCTAAAACAATCGGATGAGATGAATCAGAATCATCATAAATGTTATCCGTTAAGTTTCTAGAACCACCGAAAAAAGTAGGATTGCTATTTAATATACTAAATAAAGCACATAACTTATCACCAGATATAAGCATTGTTTTATTATCATCGGGAGTATTATTAATTTCTCTTACCCATTTTACTAAACCCCAATCACCGGTTTTTTTCATATCAAGTAACAATTTAATTATCATTTTTTTATTACTTTCGGTTATACGTATAGTATTTAATCCATCAATTATTTTGTTAACACGAATAATTGCTTCATCACTTAAATTTGAATTTGTAGCTTTATCTTTATGTATTAAAGTTACGGCTCCACTTGAGTTAATTATATCTTTTAAAATAATGCTTATTTCTAAAACACTTAATCCTGTTTTTAAATTAGAAGACTTTTTATCAATTATTAATTTTATAGATTCTCTATCTTTTAATATACGATTTTTATCTTCTGAAGCTTCTATACTGAATTTGGCTGATATACTATCTCTTTTAGGAATCCAAGTATCAGGGGTATCATTCAGGTCAGCAATTGCACTTGTCATATAAGTAGTGCTCATACCAGATTGCCTGCTGCTTTTTTCATATTCTTCAACACTTGAAGACCCTGGGTCCCACAAACTAACTAATGGCGTAATTTTATCAATTTTTTCATCTCCAAGCTCTTCATCAGTAATATAATCTGTAATTTTACTACAATTTTGCATACCTGAAGAGGTATCAAAAACAAATTGTTTTATTTTGTCAGCTCTTAAATACAAATGAAATACTTCTAAAAAGTTATCATCAATTTTATGTTGTACTATTTTATTATTCCCATTTATAACTGCTTCCAAAAAAGTATCTTCTTGAGGTTTAAAAGCGTAAAATTTAAATTTTTGACGATACTCTGGGTCTATATCATCTAAATTTAATTCTGTGACATTAAATAAAGATTGAAACATTTTAGGTTCCATATTACTTGAGTGTAAAGAATTTTTAATTTTGGGTAAAAATAATTTTAAAAAAGCACTCGTCCAAAATTTATCTTTTATCGTATCATTATTTAATATATTATCTATGAAGTCTATGTCTCCATCTAATAAATCTTCTCCTGTTAATTTACCATCATATTTTGTAGGAAATTTAGTTGCTACAAGTGAACGTTCCCCTCCGAAGTCATGTTTCGGTTCTGCTACAGTTTCTAAAATTTTTTTTATTCTTTCAAAATTAGTAGCATCACCTCCAGATTGATTTTTATAACCACCATATACTTCAATTTTTTTTGGTAAATCATATGTAATGGAATTTTGAAAAATATTTGTATGTTGGTAAGTAAGGTATTGTGAATATAATTCTTGAAAAGACATATTAAATTGAATAATGACTAAATTTGGATGATTAATATCTGCCATAGTTTTAAAAATTTCATTATTTAAATTTGCAATATATTTTCTAAGATTTATATTATTTTTATAGAAATTTGGTAAAATAGATACATAAAAAAGTTGTAAATAATAATTTATAAAAGGTCTTTTATCAGTAGATAATTCTGAAATAATTGTTTTTTCTAAATCAATACTTAATATCGTATTAAGAAGTTGTGGATTTTTTTGTTCAATAAACTGATTAATTATTGGATTAAATAAGATAGAATGTTGTATAGACTTTATTCGTTTTATATCATTATTAATTTCTGTATCAATAAAAATTTTTGATAGCCTAGTTAAATTTGAGTATAAGGTATTTTTATAATTTATGTATGAATCTATTTCGAAAAATTCTACAGAACTTATAGCATATGCTTTTAATTCTTTAGATTCCCTAGATTGTATTGATTCCCCAGATTCTCTTGATTCCATAGATTCACTTGATTGTATTGATTCCCTAGATGAACCGCCTCTTAAATAATTATTTAATATATTTTTTCCATATTCACTATTAATATGATAAGAAGTATTATTTTTAGGATCGTATATTTTAGAATAATAATTTTCCATTATATATATATTATTATAATATAATAATATATAATATAAATTTGAAATCGCATAAATATTAAAAAAATAAATAAAAATGTCGGATGCTTACAATTATATCAATAATAAAGATTATCTTAAAATACCTCTTGTAGGTAATAATTATACCGATAATAAAATAACAAATAGAGATATAGATATTAGATTAATTTTTGATACTAAAAATAAATACGATAAAAATGCAATTCGAGTTGTATCTGTTAAAAATAATAAATTATATAATATTGGCTTTGTATCTAAAGACAGAACATTTTTAATTAAAAACTTATTTAATAAATTAGAATTTATAAGTATAATTAAAAGAACAATCAGTGCTCATACAACTTATTATTATCTTATATACAAAAAATCTATAATTTAAATAATATTAATTTTCTTTAATAATAATAATGAATATATATATAATTTCATTAATATTATCCATATTAATAATAACCAAATATTTTTTAATAAAAAATAGAGAAGATTATATAAATTACTTAGACCCGAGAGAACCAGAATATGTTTTTTGGACGGGTGGATACGATTCAACATTTAGAATATGTGAATTACTGATAATTTACAGACTCCCTGTTCAACCTATCTATGTATCTTATAATTTAGATAGTGCTAAAAAATCTGATAAATGGGTGAGAAAAAATAGGGAAGAAGAATATGAAGCCATGGAAAAAATAAAAGATAAATTGTTTTATAGATTTCCCTTTACACGACCATTACTTCATAAAACAATTGTAATAAACAATGATATACAATATCCCGAATACGACTACAAATTTAAGAAAATGAATTTATGGCCTAAAAAAAGACGTATACACCAATATGGGCATTTAGGTAAAATATCTTATCTATTAAACAAGCATGTAGATTGTGGTGTTTTAGGTATTCATCAAAATAGTAATTTTGTTAGTTTCTTAGAAAATAATTTGCTTAAAACATATAATAATTATTTATTAGATGTAAATACATCTAATCCACTTTATTATATGCGATTTCCTCTATTTAATAAAACAAAAAAAGATTTATGTGATATATCAAAACAACATAATTTTAATGATATTATAAAAATTTCATGGAGTTGCTGGTTTCCATTAAATAAAACCCCTTGTGGTAAATGTCCTATGTGTAAAGAAAGATTTGATTGTTCCTAATTATACAATTTACTAAAAAAATTATATATTATGCTTGAATATGTCTTTTCTTTTTTTTTATAAACTTGGCTATTGTTTATAGATTTATATCTATCGGGCTTTTTGAAATCCATATATATATATATATAGTTTTATATTTTTATATATGAATTTTTACCAGCTGATTTAATTAAATTAACTAAAGAAAAAGCATCTGATAAAACTTTATATTTAATTTTTTTATCTAAATCATTTACATATCGCATTTGAGGTCCTTTGTTTATTTCTAATAAATATGGATAATAATCTTTAGTAAAAACAATATCTAGACCAAATACTTGAAAATATGTATTGTTTTTACATTTTTTACAAATTGTTGGAGTAAAAACTAATTTTACTGTTTTAATCAAATTAACAATTTTTTTAAATAATAATTTATAAGTAGGTTTTCCTATATAATGTTTTAAATCTTCCAGCGATAAAGGTAATTTATTGTAAATATTTTTATTTAAATTTAAACTCGTTAAATGAACCTCTAAATTATTACTAAGAGGATTGTAATCTTTATTTGTGTATATACATTTGCCTAGTTTATTTAAATACCACGATTGATTATCTTTTTCACATATAATAAGTAAATACATTCTAAGATTAATTTTTCTATTTTTTAATAAATATAAGTTAGGGATATATTTTTGCACTACAACGTAATCTTTACTGGCATTTAAAATTTCATTAAGATTTTTAGTAATTTTAATACCTTTTTTTTGTTGAATATTTTTTTTTAATAGATAAAGACAATTTTTTTCATAATTATTTTTAAAAAGGGCTATATCTTTTTTTAATAAATACGTTTCTGGTAAAAATTGGTTACTCGTATTTCTACCTAAGCATTTATCAAAATAAAACCACAAACCATTTTTTGAAACAAATTTATCGCAACCTCTTATACCAAATATAATTTGATTTTTATCTGTTATTATTAAATTATTTAATTCCTGTTCTACATTTGTATATGTGCCAGGAATATATAAATTCCAATTTTTATTGTATTTAATATTATTATTATCTAATAATTCTTGTAATAATTTGTTGTTTTTATTTTTTGGTTTATAAAACTTGATAGGTTGATTAATAGATAGTTTTTTTTTTGAATAAATATTTGAAATCGATAAAATTATAAATAGTAATATTAAAATAATAATTGTTATTTTTAAAAAATACATTATAATATATTTATCTAATATAAAATAAATGAATTATAATAAAACTAAAAATTGGCAATGTAATAATTTAAAGCAAAACAATATCAATAAAAAAATAATAGATAGACATTTCGGAAATTTACATCAACATACAAAAAAAAATATTATAGACTATAGAATAGATAACAGAATTTGTCATAATTATACCAATAATAATTCTCATCTAGATGTCAATTTCAATGAAGTTAAAATTAATGGAGAATTTTTCCCAGGAAACAAAAATCCTATAGATTTTTTTAAACTAATTGATAATGATTCTGATATAAAAAATTTAGGAATTTATAACTCATACTGTAAAAAAAATCGTTCACAAGTTAAAAGTAGAGCACCCATAGTCACAAAAATAACTAAAAATCCAATTAAATGTAATCTTTTCAATCAATCAAATATGTGGAATAATACAAGTAAAAGACGGTATATAATCAATAAATAAATCTTTATTTTAAAAAAAAAAGTTTAATAAAAAAATATATATTATATTAATATGGAATATATTGGAGCTTCAATAACTACAACAGTTTTATCAAGTTTAATAGGTAAACAATTGATGACTCAAGCGATAAGCGATGCATCCGGTAGTATATATACTAATGTATCTACAATTTTTAATTATAATAGTAAAATCGATGAGACTTTAAATTTATTAGATATAAAAGAAAAAATTAAAATTATAGAAGAAATAACCAAAAATATAACTGTAACAAATAAATTAATTGATTCTTGTATTATGAGTATTCATGATATAATAATTCATATAAGGGAAGACTTAAAACTTATAAATATAAAGATTAAACAACATAAACAAAAATATCTATGTAACTGGAGAAAATTAGATTGTGGAAAACTATTATTTAACTTAAGAATGCATTCATCTATTTTAGATAAAAGATTAGAAAATTTAACAAAGTCTATAAATATAATAAATTTTTTTGTAGATTGTAAAAAAATAAATAAAATTAAAATAAAAAAAGAATAAAATATAATAATACTATAATGAAGTATATATATATTATAGTATCATTATTATTATTATTTTTATCTATAATATTATTTAGGAAAAAGAATTTAACGATTGAAGCTTATAAAAATTATAGAAAAAATACTAATATTTGTGAAAAACCTTTTAGACCGACTTGTAACAAACAAAAAATATTTTCTAGAATTAGATTTTTAGAAAATAAAATAGATGAATTAGAATATGATATCTATAATCAAAATAAAAAATTCAAGGTGTATGATAGAGAATTTTCTAAATATAAAAAAAATAGAGAATTAGTAAAAAAGGATATTTCAAATGCCAGAAATGACGCGAAGACTCGTATAGAAAATATTATCTCTTCTAAAAAAAATGATTTAGAAAAACAAGTGTTAAATCAAAATAATAAAAAAGCTGATAATCTTTTAAAACAGAATAAACGGATAGAAAAAAATAATAGTAAAGAACAAAAAAAATCTTTAAATAAATTTAAAATGTCGGGAGATAACCCTGAATCTAATATAATAGGCAATATGATAAATAAATCTTTAACAAACGGTGATGAAAATGATATGGACGATTTAAAAGATTCAATTAAAAGTTTAAATATGCCCAGTGGGTTTGCATTTTAAATACTTTAATTATTAAAATTAAATTTGATTATAAAATACTTAAAGAGTAAATTACATACATCTAATATAATGACAAAAGTTTCAAAACAAGCAATCGGTATTGATTTGGGCACAACTTATAGTTGTGTAGCAGTATATAAAAATGGTGGTGTAGAAATTATTGCAAACGAGCAAGGTAATAGAACAACGCCATCTTATGTGGCTTTTACTGATGGTGGAGAGCGTTTGGTAGGTGATGCAGCAAAAAATCAGGTTAATACTAATCCAACAAATACGATATGTGATGCAAAACGATTTATTGGACGTTCTTTCGATGATCCGTCGGTTCAACAAGATATGAAATTTCTTCAATTTAATTTAAAAAAGGATGCCAATAGTAAACCTGTTATAGAAGTAGATAAGGATGGAAAACCAACTACATTTCATCCAGAAGAAGTATCAGCAATGGTGTTAGGACAAATGAAAGATATTGCATCGAATTATTTGGGCGAAGAAGTTAAAGATGCTGTTGTTACAGTTCCTGCGTATTTTAACGATTCGCAACGACAAGCTACAAAAGATGCGGGTGTTATTGCTGGTTTAAATGTTCTGAGAATTATCAATGAGCCTACGGCCGCTGCTTTAGCATATGGTCTTGATAAGAAACAAATGGGTGAGCGTAATGTTCTAATTTTTGATATGGGTGGTGGGACCTTTGATGTTTCATTGCTAACACTTGATGATGGTATTTTTGAGGTCAAGGCAACTGCTGGTGATACTCATTTGGGTGGTGAAGATTTTGATAACACTTTAGTTCAACATTTTATAACTGAATTTAAGCGAAAACATAAAGCCGATGTTTCTGCAAATCCAAGAGCAGTTCGAAGAATTAAAACAGCAGCAGAACGTGCTAAGAGGACACTATCATCCTCCGCATCTGCATCAATCGAATTGGATTCTTTGTTTAATGGGATAGATTTTTATACTAGTATAACTCGTGCCAAATTTGAGATGTTATGTGATTCATATTTTAAGAAATCCCTTGAACCTGTTGAAAGAGTCTTAGTGGATGCTAAAATGTCTAAAGGTGATATTCATGATGTTGTTTTGGTTGGAGGGTCCACAAGAATTCCTAAGATACAAAAATTGTTATCTGAATTTTTCGGTGGAAAAGAATTATCTAAGAGTATTAATCCAGATGAAGCAGTTGCATACGGGGCAGCAGTTCAGGCGGCTGTATTGTCTAATAATACAGATGAAAAAATTAATGATTTACTTCTTTTGGATGTAACGCCTTTATCGCTAGGAATTGAGACTGCTGGTGGTGTTATGACTAAACTTATACCAAGAAATAGCACAGTTCCTACTAAAAAATCAGAAACATTTTCAACATATGCTGATAATCAACCTGGTGTATTAATCCAGGTATTTGAAGGAGAACGCACGATGACAAAAGATAACAATAATCTAGGTAAATTTGATTTAAGTGGAATTCCACCAGCTCCAAGAGGTGTGCCTCAAATTGAGGTAACTTTTGATATAGATGCAAATGGAATCCTAAATGTATCTGCTTTAGATAAGAGTTCAGGTAGTAAACAAGATATTACTATTACAAATGATAAAGGTAGACTTACTAAAGATGAAATAGAACGAATGGTCAATGATGCTGAGCGTTTTAAAGATGAGGATAATAAAGTTAGAGAAACTATTGAAGCTAAAAACAGATTAGAAAATCTAACTTATCAAACTAAATCTAGCTTAGATAATGAAGAAATTAAAAAGAAGCTTTCTGAAGAAGAATTATCTACTGTAACATCTAAATCAGACGAAGTTTTATCTTGGCTGGATGCTAATCAACAAGCTACTAAAGAAGAATATGAAGAAAAAGAAAAGGACTATCAAGCAGTTATAACACCTATTATGACTAAATTACATGGTGGTAGTGAGGGAATGCCTGGTGGAATGCCTGGTGGAATGCCTGGTGGAATGCCGGGTGGAATGCCTGGTGGAATGCCTGGTGGAGAACCAACTGTTGAAGAAGTTGACTAAATATAAATTACTGAATACATAAATTTAATTAATAATAAAATATATTTTTTTTATAAACATTTATTATAAAATATATATATATATATATATATATGTATAATCCCACTATAGGTATACTAACTGTTCCTGTATCTAAAACTTTTAAAAACAATGAAATCAATTCATATTTACCTAATTCTTACGTTAAATGGATTGAAATGAGTGGAGCGAGGGTCGTTCCAATTTTATTTTCATGGGATAATAATAAAATTCAAGATACCCTAAATCAAGTTAATGGCGTTGTTTTTCCAGGAGGTAGTGTTGACAGAGTAAAAAATAAAGATTTCATGAAATATATAGCATCTTTTAAATTAATATTTAATTATGCTAAAGCACAAAAACATTTTCCATTATGGGCTACTTGTTTAGGTTTTGAATTTTTATGTTTAATGTTATTAGATAGCCCGAGTATGATACATGATACTTATGTTAATGATCATCATATACAAATGGTAAAAGCAAGACATCAGTCATTGCAACTTAAGATTTTAGATAATAAAGAATTTTTAACCAAATTCAATTCTTCTAATATTATAACTAAAAATGACCTAGATTTTTTAAAAAATAAAAAAAGTATATATATGAATCATGGTCTAGGATTTAAATTAAGAGAAAATTCAAATCTTATAATTGATTGGTTATTAAATGATATAGATGTTTTATCAACAAACTTTGATAAAAATAACGAAGAATATATTTCTACAATAAAATATAAAAACTATCCTTTTTATGGAGTTCAGTGGCATCCAGAAAAAACTATTTTTGAATGGTTAGATGAAAAAATAATACATACAAAACCCGCAATAATGCTTTCTAAAAAAATGTCTGAAATATTTGTTAATGAGTGCAGTAAAAATAAAAACAGATTGATAAATGAACACCTACTAATATATTATTATAATTTATATTCTAGAATAGATGTTTTAGATATAATTGACCCAAAACATAATACTAAAAAAAATAAATCTTTATTTGAACAAAGTTATTACTTTTAAATTATTTCTAAATTATATTTAATATAATATTGAATATAAAAATAAATTATAACTTTAGCACATACACTTCTATTGTAGAATAAATTTAAAAATTCTTTTATTTTAAATTCTTCCGAGTTTTCAATTTTATTATATCCATTAATTAAATAATTTTTTTCATAACAATTATCCCACATTTCAATCCAATTATCTGGTTTATATTCTAAAATACATCTATCATTTAATGCTTCGTTACCCAATAAACTATAGTTTATATTATTTATATCTATTAATTTTGCATTAATATTATATTTTTTATCTAATATTTTTGCTTTTAATACAGGTCTATCTTGTCCATTAATCTGACTTTTTCTAACATAATCTAATATTTCAGCCGTTGTATTTTCTGAAATATCTATATAATTTTTAATATTCGGATTATTAATTATAGGTTTTTTTGTTAAAATATCGACTGTGCTTTTACTTAATATCCACGCTTCTATATCACCATTTCTTAAATTTATATTTGTTTTAGATGCAATATATAAGAATGACATAAGTCCAAAACATGTATCACAAAAATCAATTATAGTAATTTTATTTCCATCTTCATAATTACTTTTCAAACATTCATTCATCATACTTTCAAAAACTTTAAATTGGTCATCATTATATTTTCTTACAAAACTATCATTAGAAATATTTTCACCCATAAAATCAGATTCAGATTCAAGCTCTCTATCAAATTTTTGTCTATTTTCAATAGTTTCATATTCTAGACTTGTTTCAAATTCAGGATAATTTATAAAATTAAATAAATTATTAATGTTGGATTTTTTTGAACCTTTTATATCTATAGATCTACCACTAAAAGGTATATATTTGAAATTTACATTATCAGGTAAATTAATATAATTATGTCTATTGAGTAATTCTATTGTTTTAAGTATTTTAAATGGAGTATTTCCTAAACAAACATAGGTATTATTTTCTTTATTTTTTATAATTAAATCAATAATAGTTTTACATAAAACTGTAATACCATCAGAAAATTCTTTTAAAATTTCTATAGTTAATGGTTTAATAGGGTCATCTTTGAAGATTTCTAATAACGTTCTACAATCTGTTTCTTTGTTTTCAAGTAATATATCATTTTCTAGTTTACTAATAATTTTTTTTTGTTTTCTTTTTTTATCTTTATAATTGGCAATCTCTATTTCCTTGACTAATTTATGAATATATAATTCCGTAAGATTTGTAAAATTTACAAAATCTATTCCTGGAATGGGATTAGAACCACCGACTTTATTAATATATTTACTTAGAATTTTTTTTCCTAATACAGATTTTATTGAAACATACCTATGAGTTTTAGGATTGAAAATTTTATTATAAAATGTCATAATATAATATTTAAATATTTTTTTTAAATTTAGTAGTAATTAAATATAAATATATAGATTTATATTAATGGAATCAGGAAACATAAAAACTACATTAAAAAATATTTATAATAAAATTTTAGGGTCTTCTCATTTTAAAACTATACAAAATTCTTCAACAATAGATAAAATTACAAAAACTTCTAATAGAGTTAAAAATCAAATAGTTGAAAAAAAACACATCATATTAGTATCTTTTACTATTTTATTATTGATACTAATATATTTAATTTTTTTATTTAGAAGAGTTCCCAGATATTTATCAGGAATGAAAAAATACGATAAATTTATGAATTTGAGACCTTTAGATAGTTTTACTAAATTAATAAATAGTAATTATAGACTTTGTGATTTTTATATAGCCTCTTCATATAAATCATATTTACCATGCACTAATTATTATGATTATTCTAGTACATCAGCAATAAGGGAAGCTTTAAAATATGGTGCTAGATATATAGATTTAGACGTTTACAATAAAACATTTGATCAATGCACAACACCCTTAGTATGTAATGGTAAAGAAGTAGGTAATTGGCATTACACATCAACAATAACATTTGATGAATGTTGTAAAGTTATAAGTGAAACAGCTTTCTCTAACTTAGTTAAATGTCCAACTGACCCATTATTTATTAATATTAATTTACATGTCAATGAAAATATTATAACTATTAATAAAATAGCATCAATTGTAAAACACTACTTTGAACATAAACTATTACCTTTAAAATATTCTCATCAAGGAACAAATCCAGATTTTACAAAAGGTATAAATTTAGCAACAACTCCAATTCAAAAATTTATTAATAAAGTTATAATTATTTGTAATGACCAATTTAAAAATACACATTTAGATGAAATAGTTAATTTATCACCTAAAAATGTAGGTAATTTAAGAGATTTAGCTTTTAGTAATGTTAAAAATAGTTATGATTCCGAAGAACTTATCGAATATAACAAAAAACATTTTACACGTGTTATAATTGATAAACAAAATAGAAATAAAAAAAATTTTAATTATAATATACCATGGTATTTTGGATGTCAATTTATTTGTATGGACTACTTTAGACAAGATGACTATATGATAAGTTATATAAAAAAATTTTCTAAATCATCTTTTGTCTTAAAACCATACAAATTAAGATATCATCCAACATACATAGAACCTCCTAAAAAACAAATTCCAGAAGTGTCTTTTGCACCTAAAAAAGTTACAACTCCATATTATAGTATTACATATTAATATTTAAATTTTATTATTTTCCTGAAACTAATTTTATATACCTATTTTTTAAACTATCTCCTTTATCACCTTTTTCACCATCGTCACCTTTATCACCTTTATCACCTTTATCACCTTTTTCACCTTTTTCACCTTTTTCCCCTATATTACCTTTTTCCCCACACGCACCTTTTTCTCCACATTCTCCACTATGACCCTTATCGCCTTTTTCACCACACGCACCTTTCTCACCACAGTCTCCTTTATCACCCATATCACCTTTTTCCCCTTTTTCCCCTTTTTCCCCTTTTTCACCATTATCTCCTTTAGGACCAGGAGTTCCTATATCAACTTGTTCTCCCTTTTCACCTTTTTCACCACATTCACCTTTTTCACCTTTTTCACCTTTTTCACCACATTCTCCTTTTTTACCTTTTTCACCACACTCTCCTTTTTCACCCTTTTCACCACATTCTCCTTTTTTACCTTTTTCACCACATTCTCCTTTTTCACCTTTTTCACCACATTCTCCTTTTTCACCACATTTTCCAATATCACCTTTATCCCCTTTGGGGCCTTGAGGACCAGGTATACCGTGATTACCTTGCAAACCTCTTTCACCTTGAGGACCTCTTTCTCCTACTTGACCTCGTTCACCTGCACTACCAGTATTACCTATTGGACCTATATCCCCTTTAGGTCCGACTTTTCCTTCAGGGCCTTGAACACCTTGTGCTCCATTAGGACCCTGAATACCTTGTCTACCTTTTTCACCTTTTTCACCTTTTTCACCCCTTTCGCCCTTTATTCCTTGTATTCCTCTTTCACCTGTTTGTCCCCTTTCTCCTCTCGGTCCTTCAGTTCCAGAAAAACCTTTTTCACCTTTTTCACCTTTTTCACCTTTTTCACCTTTTTTACCTAGTTCACCTTTATCTCCCTGTTCACCTTTTTCCCCTTTTTTACCATTATCGCCTTTTGGTCCTGGTATTAAACTTATTTTTTCAAGCTCTTTATTTACAGTGTCTAAAATATATTTTTTAAGCATTTCTTCTTTTGATTTGTTAAATTCGCTTAATAAATTATAAAAATCATCCATATTGACTTCCGACATAAATATATATTATAAATAGATATTTTAATCTAAAATTACAATTTAATTTAAAATTAACTCATATTTAGTTAAAGCTCTCAAAAAATTAACTTCAGGGGTAAATGCTACCAATCTTTTTGTTTTTATACACTCTATGGATTGTTTTAAAGACATTTTAGAAAATTTCATTAAATACGCCGATATTATACTTGCTGAACGTTGTTTTCCTGCATAACAATGAACTAATACATTATCATTAGTCATTAAATGTTCATGAATAATTGGAATAATTTTATCTAAATAATCAAAAAATTTACTTACCTCTTCTTGTTTTAAATTATCATCAACAGCTATACGATAATTTTTAGTTTTATTTGTAAGAAACGGTATATCTTTAGAACAATTTACAACAACATTAATAGCATTATCTAAAATGAATTTACTGTTTCTTGAACAAATAATATTGCCTAACCATAGATTTGGTAAAATTTCCGCTACTGACATTTATTTCTTTTATATATATATTATAATGTTAATTTTTAATATTTTAAATATATTAGGCTATTCTCATGTATCTAAAATAAATAATTATATTTATCTTGGAAATATTAATATATCCCAAGATAAAAGTTTTTTAGAAAAAAATAGTATTGATGTGGTAGTAAATTGTTCTAAAGATATACCGTTTCTTACAAATAAAACTAAAAATTATCGTATAGCAGTTGACGATAATTTATCTCATAGTTCAATTATAATTATGTTTAGATATCTTAAAAACCTAATTCCCATTATTAATCATCATTTACTAAACAATAAAACAATTTTAATTCATTGTAGAGCAGGTATGCAACGTTCTGCTACATTTTTATCTGGTTTATTAATGTATAATTTAAAAATATCAAAAAATAAAAGCATCGCGATGATTAAAAAAAAAAGGAAAATTGCATTTTTACCTTACCTAAATTTTAATTTAGCAATTAATGAATATGAAACTTATCTATTAAATAATAGTCATTTAGAGTAAATTAAAACACATTGCTTTATTTTTTAGTTTTTTATAGTGATAATTATACATGTGATAATATAAATTCATACTTTTTAGTAAATTATATTTTTTGATAAAAAAAGTGTTATGCATATTATCAATACATGTTATAATATCTATTTTTTCTAATTGACAATAATTTATTAAATAATCAAATAATAATGTATTATTTAAATTAACACTAGATATATATATATTTTCTATATCTAATGTCATTAATTTTTTTTTTTCATAGACAAAATAATTATTTACTGTTACAAAAACACTAATAATTTGGTTATATTCATTAAACTCAACAAAAATATTTTTAGAATTATTATAGTAATAATTTTTCATAAAATATTCTATATTATATAAATTAACACATACGAAGTCCTTTTTTAATAAATTTATAAATTTATAGACTTTATTTATAATATCTTTATTGTTATTATCTAATAAAATTATATTTTTTTTTATTTTTTTTTTCTCATATTTTTCTATAAAATTATAGTAATAATTAGTTTTATTTAAATAATTAAATGGTAGTTTATTATTATCTTTTTTAAATATAAATATTTGTTGAGAATTACATTGATTTATTAAGTACGAAATTAAGTAAACAGCTAGATTATTATTACGATAATTTTTATGAACACACAGAAAATCTACGTAAAACACATCTAAATATTTATTATCTAATAATAATTGAACAGGTTTAGCGTGTATGAATCCTATTAGATTATTAAATAAGTATAAACCTATATTATAACAATTTTTTTGATTTAAACTATTATATAAATATCTATAATTATATTTATTATAATCTGAAAAATGCATATCTATAAAATCTATTGTATTTTGGTTAACTTTAATAAATTTAAATTTATATTTATTGTATAAATTTATATTAAAACGAGGATTATATGCTATTAATCCGATGCTTTTATTATCAGTTCTTGAAACAGGTTGTTTTGTCCAAAATTTATGTTTTTTAACATAGACTTTTCTAAAATAATAAATTGTAATTAAACATATTAATAAAATATTAAACATTTTTAGACTTAATTAAATATATATAAAAATAATTAAATATCTACCATAAAATATAAAATGGGTTTAAAAAGATTATGAAAATGCATCCAAAGAAGTAACAGCTTATACAAAAATCTGCGACAAAATCAAAATATTGATTTTTCAAAATATTGTATACAAAAATATTGTCAATTTAATAGACAAAATAAATTTTGGGAATTATTTGATATGGTTAATATTAAAGATGTTAGTGAACCAGATATTAGTCTTGAAAATTTTTACCATTTTTATCAAACAGCTGAAGGAATAAGAAACGATGGTTATCCCGAATGGCTACAACTTGTAGGTTTGATACGCGATTTAGGAAAAATAGTTTATAGAAAAGGTTGTATAAAAGATGGAACATCTTTAGATACTATGTCGGCTATTGTGGGAGATACTTTATAACAGGGCATAAAATTCCTGATAATATTATATTACCAAAATATAATAATTTAAATAGAGAGCATATAAAATATAAATCTAGTGATTGGTCTAAATAATGTAGTTTGTTCTTTTGGACATGATGAGTATTTATATAGATAATTAAAATACAATAATATTAAATTACCAGAAGAAGCTTATTATATCATTCGTTTTCATTCTCTTTATTTATGGCACGAGCAGAATGAATATTCACATTTAGAAAATGATTTAGATAAAAAATGAAACCTTGGGTAAAATTGTTCAATAAATATGATTTATATACAAAAGTAGATAAAAAACCTAATGTTGTAGAATTAAAGAAATATTACTCTAAAATTATAGATAAATATTTTCCTAATATAATAAATTGGTAAATTATTGTGAATAACTAATAAATTCATTTAATAATTTTTTACCTGATTTTGAAAATATTGATACTTTTTTTCCGGTTAAAGGATGAACTATAACATTATAATTGTTTAATGAACCACCAAACAATGTTCCTTTAACTTTAGTTTTTTTTGCACTTTTGGCGGGTGCGTTTGGAAACGCTTTTGGTTCCTCACTTACTTCGGCCCCTGAAACATAAGTATTTATTGCATTATCTAAAAATTCCATTGTTTCTTCATCTAAATAATCTTTTCTAATTTCTTTTTCAAGCAAAGCAAATCGTTCTTCTACAGCTTTTTTTACTTTTTTTTCTACCTTAGATTTTGTAAATTTAGGTAATGCTGGAATACCGGTTATTTTTGACAAATCTATATTAAAATCTTTTGGTAATATATCTCCCTCACCCACGAGTTGCTTTTTACATCCTTCGAGTGAACTTGGAATTACTGGAACCTTCATCCCTAATTGACCTAAAAGTGTTCTAGTTAAACCTCCACTAGTAATAAATCTTGATATTTTTTCTTCCCTTTTTAGTCTTTCCGCATCTGAACCAGTTTCTGGTAAATACTTTACTTGTTTTGCTAGATAAATAAACGCTTCTCCTAATGCATATAATACTCCTTCGGTCCCTGGGTAAAAAAAAGGTCCATCAGGATTACCAGGACTATCAGTAGCATAACAGTTCTCTCTATAATAACAAGGAAACTCAGGCCAATTAAGATGACATTGTCTTGAACTTAACGTATGACCAGGACGACAATTTCCTTTTACATCTGAATCCTTTAAATCTTTATAATCAGCTAATACAAAATTTTCTAAATTTCTCACTCCCGCCATATATATATATATATATATGGCGG
>Ga0209634_1000745_pt1 | contig 24724 bp, 60 predicted proteins | sample LinPmetageLP40_FD_184043 | JGI IMG/M metagenome (GOLD analysis project Ga0209634, IMG submission 184043) | Marine viral communities from the Pacific Ocean - LP-40 (SPAdes) (version 2) | ecosystem: Environmental > Aquatic > Marine > Oceanic | place: Pacific Ocean | collected 2010-08-26 | reverse complement strand
TTCATCCAAGAAAATTATTAACAACAGGAGAGGGAGGTGCAATTACTACAAATAATAAAGCATATGCCGATTTACTTAAGGTAAAATTAAATCATGGAGCTATTTACAATAATAATAAATTAGACTTCATCCAACCTGGATATAATTATAGAATGACTGAATTTCAAGCTGTAATGGGAATTGAAAGTTTAAAAAAACTCAATTCAGTTATATTTTCTAGAAATAAAATAAAAAACCAATATATTAATTTATTAACACCTTTAGGTTTTACACCTCAAACTTTAAGCTTTGGGGCTTTTCATAATATTCAATCTGTAATTTTTCAAGTCCCTAAAGATATAAAAAGAGATGAATTAATTTTATTTTTAAAATCTTGTGGGATAGAATCAACATTAGGAACTTATTGTTTAAGTAATACAACTTATTATAAAACAAAATATAATAAGGTTCAACCTAATGCTTTATACTTAGAACAAAATACAATAACATTACCATGTTATGGAGGAGTAAATGTTAAAAAAATATGTAAAAAAATTGAAAAATTTATTCTTAATAATATATAAAAAGGTTTATAATAGGTTATACCTAAATAAAAAATCTAAATATAATAGAAGTCTTTCTTTGGGGGATTATCTCAATGATAGATGGGAAAGAGGTAAAAAAGAAGGGTTTGGAGAAGGTACTTCAGTTTACGATAATGTTTTAATTTTAGGAGATGTTAAAGTTGGTAAAAATTGTTGGATTGGGCCTAATGTTGTATTAGATGGAAGTGGTGGATTAGAGATAGGTGATTATTGTTCTATATCAGCAGGGGCTCAAATTTATACTCATCATACTGTAAAATGGTCAACTTCTTTAGGTAAAGAAAAAATAGAATATAACCCTACAAAAATAGGAAATGGAGTTTATATTGGACCTCATAGTGTAGTTCAAATGGGGTGTAATATTGGAGATAAAGCAATAATTGGAGCTTTAACTTTTATTAATAAAGATATAAAAAAAGGAGAAAAATATCATAATAAAATTAAAAAATAATGAATATAGGAGTATTTGCTTACAATTTTCCACATTGGAAAACCCAAGAAGGAATAAACAATTTAATAATATCAGGTAATAAACCTAAAGTAATATTTGCATCAGATCCAGTTAAACTAAATTTTTATAAATCAAAAATAAGAATAACACCTAAAGACTTATATTTAACCCATCCTAAAGAAATAGCAAGACAACATGGAATTGATTATAAAATATTAATCCATAACTCAGAAGAAACAAATAATCAAGTAAAAGAATATAACCTAGATTTAGGTATAATATTAGGGGCAAGAATATTAAAACCAATTGCATTTGAAAACTTCACTATAGGAGTACTTAATATGCATCCTGGGCTGCTTCCAAAAAATAGAGGATTAGATAATATTAAGTGGGCTATTTTAGATAATATTCCACAAGGAGTAACAACTCATTTAATAGATAAATCAATTGATAGAGGGAAAAGCATCTTAAAAGAAGAAATTAAAATATATAAAGATGATTCATTAGTTGATTTAAATATCAGAATTCAAAATTTAGAACAGAAGTTAATGGTAGACTCTATAACATCACTTAAAGAAAATATACCTACTCAAATTTTAGGAGAAGGTACTTACTATAAATCTGTTCCTGAAGATATAGAAAAAACATTACACCAAAAATTTATAGAATATAAAAATAAAAATGGAAAATAGACCAAAAATTAAAAATAGTACAATTCTAGTTACTGGTGGGGCTGGATTTATAGGGAGTCATTTAGTTGATAGACTATTATTAGAAGAAGCTAAACAAGTAATTGTCATAGATAATATGTTTCTTGGAAATGAAGATAATTTAAAAGATGCTTTTAAACAGGGAGTTATTCTTTATAAAGATGATTGTGAGATATATACTTCTTTAGAATATATATTTAATAAGCATAATATTGATATAGTTTTTAATTGTGCCACAAAACCAATTAATTATACTTTTTTAAACCCTGCAAATGGATTTCATTGTAACACTAATATTATAGTTAACTTATTAGAACTTCAACGTAAAAATAAATTTAAAACATTAGTACATTTTTCCACATCAGAAGTATTTGGTAGTGCTGTTTATGAACCTATGGATGAAAATCATCCTTTAAATCCAAAAACAACATATGCTGCTGGAAAAGTAGGTGCGGATAAAGCATTAGAATCTTGGGTAGATAGTTTTGATTTAGATGCTTTTATAGTTAGACCGTTTAATAATTATGGCCCTAGACAAAATTCAAAACCACCTTTGGCTGCCGTAATTCCTGTTACTATGTTTAACCTAATTAATAATAAACCCCCAGAAATTTGGGGAGATGGATTACAAAGTAGAGATTTTATTTATGTACATGATACTGTAGATGCTATTATAAAAGTTTATGATAAATTAAAACCAAAGGAATCAGTAAATATATCTACAGATGGTCAAATTACTATTAAAGAAGTTATAGAAGATATTTGTAATATTATGAGGGGGATGAATTATAATGTAAATGATATAGTTTACAAACCTACTAGAAAAGCAGATGTGGAATGTCATATAGCTAGTAATAAAAAAATAAAATCACTAATTAATTATCAACTTACTGACTTTACATATGGTTTAGGAGAAACTATTAGTTGGTATCAAAACAAATTAAAATGAAATATAAAGTAGGAATAATAGGATGTGGTGGGATATTTCCTAGACATATAGAAGCAATAGAAGCTAACTCAAATTTTAAACTATCTTCAGTATGTGATATCCAACCCTCATTAATAAAAAGTTTAGGAAAGAGATATAAAGTACCTTCTCATACGGCTTACAAGGATATGATAGCTGCTGAAGATCTAAATTTTATTGTAATAGCAACTCCAAATTCGTTACATAAAGAGCAAGCTATTTTTGCATTAGAAAAAGGTTGCGATGTTTTAATAGAAAAACCAGTATCATTTAACATTCAAGATATAAAGTTAATTCAAGATTGTGCTGTTAAAAATAAACAAAAAGTATATTGTGTTTTACAAGTTAGATTAAACCCAACAGTTAGTTTAGTAAAAGAAGTTTTAAAAGAGAAATTATTAGGAGAAATTAGAGGATTTTCATTTACACAAAGGTGGCAAAGACCTTTAGAATACTTTTCAGGATGGAGAGGAGAACCAGATGTAGGAGGTGGTATATTATACGAAACTGCAATCCACTATTTAGATATCTTACAATATTTAATTGGAAATCCTAAAGAAGTATTGTCAACAAAAACCTATACTACTAAACATAAGGATGCTATAATTGAAGATACAGTTTATTCTCTAGTTGATTATGGTAAATTTGGGGGTACTATTGAATCTACAATAGCATCAGAACCTCATAACATAGAAAGTTCTATAACTTTAATGGGTTCTAATGGTTATATTAAAATTGGAGGTAAAGCTCTTAATATTATAGAATCAGCTAATTTTTTAAGTCAAGGATTTAAAAATGAATATAATAAAATATCTAAAAAATATTCTAAGATAAATGAACCTAATTCATATGGTTCATATCAAGGATCATGTCCTAATCATCCTGAAGTTTATCGAAATTTAAATAATTTTAGCTTGGAAGAGACAAATAATGTCATTATCTTGATAGAAGAAATATATAAAAAGTCTAACATACAATATGGAAAGTAAATTATTAATTTATATAGTATCCTATGAAAGAAAATCATACACACAAGGTACTATAGAGTGTCTCCAAAAAACCAAACCATTAAATTCTCAAATTATAGTTTGCGATAACGGTTCTACAGATGGAACAAGAGAATGGTTGGAAGAAAACCAATCTAAATATGATTTAGGATTAATATTCCCCGAAGAAAATTTAAGGGTAGGTGGAGCTTGGACTTTATTAACTAACTATTACAATGAGAATGATTTTGATCATATTCTTCTTTTAGATAATGATGGATGGGTTTTACCTAAAGAAAAAGATTGGTACGAACAATGCATAGAATTATATAATTCGGATCCAAAAATAGGATCATTAGGGTTACATAAAGAAAGAAAACCTGGATATTATGTTTTTGATAAAGTAAAAGATGAAAATTATGATAATAGAAAAACCTTTAAAAAACTAGAATACTATGATACGGTATTTTTTGCTGCTTTTAGATTAGATAAATTTTCATTATGGCATAAAACTATGAGTAATTGGCCTCATAAATTTATTGGGGATAAAATTGGAAGACATTATAATTCTTTAGGATATAGAGCACTTAAAATAACCCCAGGATTTATAGTAGATATTTCAGAATGTAATTTTAACAATGAATCCCACCAAGAGTATAATCAATGGTTTTTTGAGAAAGAAAGAGATGGTAGAAATGGATCTGCTTATAACCATAAAATATCAGGTTCATTTGAAAAAAATCAAACCCATGATTTTGTTACAGAAAACTTTGGAAAAGAATTTATTAAATTTTTATAAAATGATAGAACTAGAACAACGAATAAATCAATTATACACAACCCCATCTGATATAAATGAACATATTCCTACATTAATTAAATATGGGCAAGAATGTAACCATATAACTGAAATGGGAGTTAGAGGAATAATTTCAACATGGGCTTTTTTAGGGAGTGCTCCTAAAAAAATGATGAGTTATGACATTCAAAACCCTAAAGAATGGGATCAAGATATAAATGAAGTATATGAAACAGCAGAAGCTTATGGTTTAGATTTTACATTTACTCAAGCAAATGTTTTAAAAATTGAGATTGAACCTACAGAATTGCTTTTTATTGATACATGGCATGCATATAAACAATTAAAATCAGAATTAGATTTACATGCTAATAAAGCATCTAAATATGTTATACTTCATGATACAACTTCATTTGAATTTCATGATGAAACCTCATATGAAATGTGGGGTGATGAATGGAAAGGTGATGGGAAAGGGCTATGGCCAGCTGTTGAAGAATTTTTAGGAAGTAACCCACATTGGATACTTCATGAAAGATTTAAAAATAATAATGGTTTAACTATTTTAAAAAGAGTATAATTGGCAAACGGAATATATAAAGTAACAGAAGAATTCGAACAGGAATTATGTAAATATACAGGAGCAAAATATGCTGTAACTGTAGATAATATGAGTAATGGTTTATTTCTAGCTTTATATTATGAAAATCATATTAAAAAAAGTATCAAACCAAAATCAATTACCATCCCAAGTAGAACTTACCCATCAGTGCCTTGTGAAATAATACATGCAGGTTTAAAAGTAAAATGGGATAAAGTAAATTCAAAAACTCTTACAGGAGCTTACCAATTAAAAGGATCTAATGTATGGGATTCAGCACTAACATTTACAGCTGAAATGTACCAACCTAAAACACATATGTGTGTGTCGTTTACTGGCCCATATAAGCATTTTAAATTAAGTAAAGGCGGAGCTATACTAACCGATAACCTACAAGCTTATCATTGGTTTAAACGCGCTAGATATAGTGGTAGACGTGAATGTTCTTATCATGATGATAATTTTGATATGCTTGGGTGGAATTTTTATATGATGCCTGAATTAGCAGCTAGAGGATTATTATTAATGGGACAGTTTTATAATACTGATGGTACTAAAAAACAAAACAAGGATTTAACACTCCCTTATCCTGATTTATCAAAATTTAAAATATATAACCAATGAAATTAGCATTATTTGGGTATGGAGGACATGCCCGTGAAGTAGCAGCACAAATGCAAGAAGAAATAGTTTTTTTTGTAGATGATAAATTTGTCAAGTCTACACAAGGAAAAGCAAAACCAATATCAGAATTCAACCCAGAAACACATATGATGTTAGTAGCCATTTCTGATCCAAAAGAAAGAGAAAAAATAGTTAAAAGGATGCCTCTTAAAACATTATATTTTACCTATATTCATCCTTCAGCTCATACTATGGATGGCAATATCGAAGTAGGGGAAGGGAGTTTTATAGGTGCTAATTCAATTTTAACTACAAATATAAAAATGGGAAAGCATTCTCTTTTAAATAGAGGAAATCATATTGGGCATGATTGTGTAATAGGAGATTATCTTAGTATGATGCCTGGATCTATAATATCAGGAAATGTTACTGTTGGGGATAAAGTTTATATGGGGTCAAACTCAACAATTAGAGAAAAATTAACAATTTGCAATGATGTTGTAATAGGAATGGTTTCATGTGTTGTAAGAAAAATAACAGAAAGTGGGATTTATGTAGGTACCCCTTGTAAAAAAATATAAAAATGAAATTACATATATTTTACAGACATTATAATGTTCAAGGAACAGATAATAGAAATAGGCCTAGTTGGTTTGATTACGAAAAGTGTTATGATAATTTAGTCTCAACCTTAGCATTTAATGAAAATGTTAAAATTAATATAGTATATGATGGTAAGGAAGATAATTGGATTAAGAAAAAACATTATCATAATTTTATAGAAATTGAAGCCAAAGAAGATATGAAGTCTTTTTGGGAAACTGTTAAATTAGCTCATGCAGATGATTTAATTGAAGATGATGACTTGATTTATTTTTTAGAAAATGATTACATGCATGTAGAAGGATGGGTAAGTAAAGTATTTGATTTATTCCAAGCATATAAAGGATTAGATTATGTATCTTTATATGATCATAACGATAAATATTTTCTACCAATGTATGAGGGTTTAACATCATTAATATTTCCAACTAAATCTCATCATTGGAGAACAACTCCATCAACATGCGGTTCTTTTATAGCAACTAAACAAAAAATTAAAGATGATTTTGATATATTATCCACAATGAGAGGTGATCATAATAAATGGTTATGGTTAAATGAAAATAGAGAAAGATTTGTATTCACACCTTTACCAGGCTTATCTACACACTGTATGGATGGTCTTTTATCACCAACAATTAATTGGGAAGAAATATGATCTCAGTAATAATACCAACATATAAAAATCCAGAAATGTTAGATTTATGTTTAGAATCTGCAATCAAAGGACAAACAAAAGAAAACCAAATAATAGTAGTAGTTGATGGTTTTTATGACTTAAATAAAGAAGTCTTAGAAAAATGGGAAGATAGTATAGAGATTCTAAATTTAGAAGAAAATGTAGGTTTATGTAGAGGAACTAATTTAGGTGTTTATAATGCTCAATATGAAGATATTTTAATTGTAAATGATGATAATGTTTTCCCACACCAATGGAATTTAAAGTTAGAACATTGGAAGCTTCAAGATAATCAAATGATTGTCCCTAATCAAATAGAGCCTAATCCATCTATATTTCCTCAATTTCATATAAAAGATTTTGGATCTGATGTTGAGTTATTTAATTTAAATGATTTTATTTCATATGAAAGTGCAATATCAAAAGATAAAATGGATATAGCAGGTTCAACATTACCCATTTATATGAAAAAATTAGATTATATAAGAATTGGGGGTTGGGATGAGAATTATGAATTAGGTATGGTAGCCGATTGGGATTTTTTTCTTAAATGTAACCTATCAGGAATAAGATCATCAAGAGTGTATAATTGTCATTTCTATCATTTTGCTTCAGTTTCAACAAATGGGGAAAAGAGACAACGTGCAGAACAAAATGGACATGATTATTCCCAATATAAGTGGGGAAGTTATATAAAACATAATTCTTCTACAAATTTAAAATATTTATAAAATGAACCTTCAATCCCCCAATATTATGGATAAAGAAACATATAGAGAAGTAACCCAAATTGAAATCACATATAATACTAAAAAAGATTTAGATGAATTAGCATCAAGTGATCAATTTAAATCATTTATATTAAAACGTACATTAGAAGAAATAGAATTTGCTTTAGAAAATGATTTGGAAAAGATAGAAATTTTTAATATATTTAATCTATCTTTAATAATAGAACTAGAACGGAAGAATTTTAAAAGTGTATTAAATAAAGTTATGAATTCATATGCTGAGGATGAAGATTTTGAAAAGTGTAACCAAATAAAACAATTAATAGAAAAAATATGACACAATACAAATACTATTCTTTATCAGATTCCTTAAAAGAACCAATGGGAAAAATTGAGGCCCAAAATTTAGAAAAAGCAATAAAAAAGGCAGCTGAAAAAAAACAATTAAGTATAAAAAACTTTTTAGAGTTATTTAAAATAGAAGAAGTATAAAATGTCAAAAAAAGAAATACATGATCCTTGGAGTGATGATTTAAAAAATCTATTTAATGGGATATTAGGATCTGAAATAAAACTCAAAGATAATATTGATGCTACTGAAGAAAAAGTATTTTGTTTATTTATTAAAAAGTTAGATGAAACTTTTGAAATGGAGAATAAAATATACGAAACCGCAGGGATAGATTTAAATAAAATAAATGATGGGTTGTGGTTTGTAGTTGAAAATAGTTTTAGATTTTTATACGGAGAAGATGCTACAGAATTGATAATGTGGTATGTACTTAATAGAACTGATGAAAATGGGGAAATAGAATATTTACAAGATGAAGATGGAAAAAAACATATTATTGATACTCCTCAAAAACTATTTAAACAAATAAAAGGAAGACATAGAACCGGAGGAGACTCACCAATTACATCTTTTTAAAAGGTTACATATAATTATAAGTTATGAATAAAGAAAATTTAATAATGATACCTTGCAAAAGTTGCAAGGAACCAATGCCAGAGTTAAGATTAACCAAATTTGGATATCATGTTTGTGTAAATTGTTCAACTACATCAGCATATAGAGCTATTAATACAACAAATGGGACAGGTGACCACACTTGGAATGAAATGCAAGTAGTCACCCAGGAACAATTTGATCAATACAATGGTCAAAAAGACGCAACCTCAGGTTTTGATAAAATTGAAGAAAATAAAGAAGAAAATAATTTACAAGGACCATTTACTATAATAAAAACAGATTAATGCCCAAACCAAAACCATTAACAAAAGAAATGATTTTGGCTGCTATGAATAAGACTAAGTCTAATAGAGCAGCGGCAAGGTATTTAAATGTTTCTTATCAACATTATAAAAAATGGGCTAAATTATATGAATCAAATAAAGAAGAATATAAATCTTTATTTGCTCAGCATTTAAATCAAGCAGGTGTAGGAATTCCTAAATTTTTAAATGGTGGTGGAAAAGAACCTCCTTTATTAGATATAATAGAAGGCAGAGTAGACGCATCTTCATTTTCACCAGAAAAAATAAAATATAGATTAGTTACTGATGGACACTTAGAAGAAAAATGTAATAGTTGTGGATTTCAAGAAAGAAGGGTATTAGACTATAAAATGCCTTTATTGTTACATTTTAAGGATAATAATAAAAAAAACTATAGAAAAGAGAATATTCAATTTCTTTGCTATAATTGTTACTATTTATCAATAGGTGATTTATTTACTAATAAACAAATTGAGGGTATTGAAGACCATAAACCAGTTAACCAGGGAGAAGTTGATTGGGAAGTAGATGAATATACTAAACAAAGATTAGAAGAACTTGGTTTAGGAGATATTAACGATGATGAATATGATATAATTTCAAGAGTATGAAGTATAGAAAGAAACATGATAAACTTATAAAAGATTATGATGCTCAAAAATCCAGACATCTAGAGAAATTAGCAAAAAAGATGTTAGATGAAGATGACAAAATGAATAAATTAAAACAAAAAAACATCAAAGGTGATTTTTTAGATAAATTTTAAAATGGCGTATTTAGTAAATATAGAAACACTTGATGATTTAAGTGAGATTTATTCTCAAGATTTATCAATCTCCCAAGCTATAGCTATGTCAATATTAGATAACCTAAATACAACACGAAGGTGGGTTCCTGCCTTAGAAATTTATATTTCAAATAGTGACAAAACATTTAATTACTCAGTAGATAGACAAAGTTTTATACCTGTACTTGAAAAATGTTTAAAAGTTCATGAAATAAAAGAAGATTATGAAACGTGTCATACAATAAATAAAGCAATACAAAAACTAAAAAAACAATAAAATGGTAAAAATGAAAAATGGGACTCCCTCGGTTAGTAAAAAGAAAAGACCAGGTATACATTCAAAATCAAAGTCTTCTAAATTAAAAAGTTCTAGAAATTATAAGAAAAAATATAGAGGTCAAGGAAAATGAAAAAATTAATTTGGGTTATATTAATATTTTCATTACATTCATGTACACAATATAAGAGATGGAAGTGCAACAGAATAGTTAAAAAATTAAATTATACCCAACCACACCAAAGTTATAGTGACAAACCAACAAAAAGAAGAGTATGGAAAGTAGTAGGACATACTCACCATCGTAGTTATTAATCAAAAATAAAAAATAAAGTTATGAGTAAAAATTCACCTAGACAAAATACTAGACAAATTGATATTTGGAGAGATTGGTTTATAAAAAGTTTTAGAAAACCTGTTAAACAGAACCCAAAATTTGGTAAAAGAAAATAAAGACTTCTGCATATACGCTTGGCTCCCGCAGGGAGCTTTCGTATATTTACCACGTAGTTATGAGTAGCACAAGTTGTGAAATAACCTCACTTATGAGAATAATAAGAAATTGCCTTAATAGAGTTGGCGTAATTTAAAATAAATTAGCTCTTATAATTAAAAAATAAAGGTTATGATTAGATATATAGCAAAATCCAAAAAAACAAGTAAATCACTATTACCAGGTAATTATGCAACTCCTGCAAATTTAATTAAAGCAGTTAAAGCAGCTGGGTATGGTCTTCAAGATTTAACAATTCAAACATTCCAAGAAATGGAATTAGAAGGTGCAGATGGTAGAAATACATCAAGAGGTAAGCAATTTTCATCTAGAAAAAATAAAAACCATACTAGATAAATAATGGCATTATTCAAATTTCAAAATTTAAACAAGCATGGTAATCTAAGAACTAGAATAGTTCATAGTCCTACCTCACAATTTTCATTTAATCCATCTGGTTATGGTAAATTTGTAAATGTACAAAGATTTTACTATGAAATGAAACACACATATTTAAGTGCTTCATTGTATACAGATGCTAATGGTGATAAATTTATATTACCATCAATGGAAAAGGTACATCCTGAAACAACATTAGATGATATTAAAAATATCAAACCAAAAGTTGTAAAACGAAAGGACCCAATTATAGAAACTAGTATGAGTAGCTCAAGTGATGTTGAATATATAACTAGATATTTCCCAGATTCAGGTAAGATATATTGTGATTGTCCTGGTACATGGAGAGCAAAAGATAGAAGATGTAAGCATATCAAAGCAATGGAATTAAAAGTTAAAAAGTGAAAAGAAAAGGTAGATATTATTGTGAAGAACAATCGTCTTTATATTGGGAAGTCTATAATGAGATGAATAATATAAAAACAAAAAATAAAGGAACCAAAAAAGGTAAAAGATGTGTAAAGTAAGTTGGTGTAATAAAAACGATAGGTTTTATTTAAATGGGAAACCAAAAACTTACTGCTCATTACATTATAAAAGAGCAGGAAATGCTAATAGCAGGCCTTGGTTATTTTATAAAGCAGAACGAATAGCAATGGGTAAATTAGAATGTGAACATTGTGAAGATAATTATATTGAAAAATATCCTGATATTGATGTTAATATTTTAAGCTCAGTAATGGATGTTGACCATATAAATTCAAAATTAAAAGGTACACAAGAAGGAGAACACCCCGATAATTATCAATTACTTTGTAAAACGTGTCATGCAATAAAATCCCATAAAGATGGAGATTATAAAAATAACAAATATAAAAATGGAAAGAGGTAGACCAAAAGAAAATATTGAAGTAAGAGAAAAATGGGTTGAAATACATCATGAAGTTCCAACTAAACCAGAATTAGGATGGACTTCAAAATGGCATTATGATAAAAGCAAAAACCAATTTGGGGCTTGGAAAGTAGATAATACACCTCCAAAAGGTTGGAAAGCACCAAAAATCAAAGCTGAAAAAGGTAAGGCATATGCTAAGCAACCTGTAGTAATGGTATTTAAAACATCTAATCGTTCAAATGCTAAAATAAAAATGAAAATATGGAAAAATGAAAATATTGACTACATATTAACAGCTGATAAATTACCAGGTGTACCTGAAAAGGCAGAAATATTAGATGTGGGGGTAGGTGCAAGTTTTATAGAAACTTACAAGAAAAAGCACAAAATATTTGGAGGAGCGAAATAGGGTTCGTATATTTACATCGTAAGTTAAAAAAATAAAGGTTATGATAAAAATAAATGATTTAGTAAGTGTTTTTCAGTTTGGAACTGATACATTTAAAGTTAAAAGAATTCAAGGTAATAATGTTTTAATTCAGGGTGCTAATAAAGCAACCACTACAGTTCATATTGATGATTGTATTAAAAAAACATTTAAAGTAATTGCGTAAATATTTGGCTACCTGAAATAGGGTTCGTATATTTACCGAGTAAGTTAAAAAAATAAAGGTTATGAAAAAAATGTTAGAATATATCAACAATAATATAATTGAATTTAGAGCAATTAGAGATTCTATATTATTAGTAGCAATGCTTTATGTAGCATGGTTAGGTTTTAAATTTATAATTTTAAATATAGCGTAATGTATAAGCAAGAAGTTGAAAATATAGTAAATGAGGTTTATCCATTAATAAAAGAATATTATGGTAAATCTAAATTTAATGGTGAAACACCTAAAGTAGATTATCATCATAGTATTTGGGCTCGTATTACAGGAATAAATGAAGCTGAAGGTGATTTTATGCCTGCAGCTGATTTTGAGCGTGAAACAAATACAATCTGGATTTATTACCCAGAAGCAATAAATGAAAAATGGGTTATTCAAACACTAATACATGAATACACTCATTACCTTCAAGATGGAGATGAAATGAAGAGATTATATGATGAAGAAGGGTATGAATATGATAATCACCCATTTGAATTAGAAGCAATAAAAAAAGAAGAAGATTGGTACAAATTTTAAATAAACAAAAACAAAAAATAAAAGTTATGAAGATGCAAAAATCGTATGTTACCCCAAAATGGATAAAAATTAAAGGAATTTATAAAGCAAATACTAATGGTTCAGATAAATATGGAACTAATTTCCCTATTAAGGGAGAATTAGATAATATGTCAATGGAATTTGTTGAAATGTTAGGAGTATTAACTCGTAAATTTGGTTGGGATTACATTATAGAAGATGTTTCTTTAGATTTATGGAAAGAAAGAATTTGGTCATTAATTGAAAACGCTGGTTTACTTCAAGATATAGCTTGGAAATTAGAAAAAGAGGATGAAGTTGAAGATTCTTTTTATAAAGATGAAGATGAATTTGAAATGGAGGATAGAGAACCTACATTAGAAGAATTAAATAACTTAAATTTAGCAATATGAATCCTCAAGAATTATATGATAAGTTAATTCAAATTGATTTATTATTAGAAGATAAGTATCCATCTTTAGCTAAAGAAGTATTGGAAGTATTAATTGAAGAAATAAAACATACATTATGAATTACATTTTAATATATTTTACAATAGGTTTTACTATTACATTTTTGGTAGAATTTTTAACACAAGCTAAAGAATTTGTAGAAGATGAAAAATCAACTAATTTTGATTGGTTTGATAGAGTATTTAATATAACTTTATGGCCTATTACAATTATGCTATTTATTAAAAATTTAAAAGATTTATTTAAATGAATTTAGTATACGGGATATTGTTTATGATGGCAGGTCATATTTTAGCCTGGTTTCAATTAAATAGCCAGTTTAAGTGGGATTGGGCTAAAGAACATGAATGGATAATGGCTGTAATAGGGATACCATGTTCTTATTTTTTTATATGGGCTACTAAATATACAGTACTTGGTCTAGATGGCTTATTATGGCCTGCAAGATTTGTTGGATTTGGGATTGGAATGGTGGTTTATGCCTTACTAGTCAATCATTTTTTTAGCGAAGGCATTACTACTAAAACATTTATATCATTATCACTAGCATTAATATTAATTTGCATCCAAGTATTATGGAAATAAAGTTTATAAATCATGGAGATGAATTATGGGTCTTAAAAAGAAAATTTAAGAAAGACCGTTTTCTTGATATGGATTGGGTAAAAAAATATAGGGATTGGATTAATTGCGATCATGTATTACAAGATAATACCCACTATTTATTTGTTAATTCAGTTCCCACCATTGAGTTTGAGGAAATTGCGTAAATATTTGGTTACCTGAAATATTGTTCGTATATTTACATCGTAAGTTAAAAAAATAAAGGTTATGAAAGATTTTAAAAAAACAATATTAGCATTAATAGTATTAGTAATAGTATTATGTCTACATCCATCATGTACAAAACAAACAATTTATGCCACTGCGTGTAATGGCAATTGTGATACAGAATTTGAAGTTGTCTATCAGGGGTTACCACTCCAAAGTATAAATGGATATTATGAAATTAAATGGGATGGATTAAATTATTTCCAAATTAAAGGACAACTATCAGAATTAAATGATGAATATGTAATAAATGGGGTTCCATTAGTTGAAGTTAAATATGATTCAGATTATTGGATACTTACTGATTCAATCCAATTCCAAACCCCAATGTATTCTTATCTAGGTTGGTTTAATGATGCAACATTCAATACACCAATTACTTTTGATAATTATACTTATACAATTGGCAATATTTTAAACCAACATTCTCCATTAAATGTAGTAGGATATCAATATCCAAAAAACTTGTGTGTTGATTGCCCCTATACTGAATCTTTACTAGGATCTTATTCAAAATATAACTATAAACCAACACAAAACATTTTACTTGATAATGAAATGATTGGAGATACCATAAATATATTTATAGAAACTGAATTTAATACAGATATAGGTGAAAGTGAAACCGTTACTAATCAAATAAAAGTTATAGTAATATGAGAACCGCATTAGTTTGGTTTTTACTTGCTGTTGTACCTATACTAGGTTCATTAATTGATTATCATAAAAATGAAAGACCTAAGAAAAAGCAACAAATATTGCTAGAAATTAATACTAATGACACATTAAATATAAAAAATAATGGAAAAGACAGGATTAACAGATAAACCAGAATATTTATTTAACACCAGCGCTAACCTAGAAGTATATTTAGTCGGATGTAAAAGATGGCATCGAGTAACATGCAACGATTTTAAATCATGGGATGGTAAAAGACGTATCAACGAAGAAACCTATGAAGGCCCATTATATGCTTACGGAACTAATCGAAGAGTATTAGCAGAAGGCAGAAATGGTATAGTTGAATCTGAAGTAACTGAAGCTAGAAAGAAAATTTCACAAAAAATTAGAGGTAGTAGCGAATTAAATTATCAAGATAAAAATTAAATTCCAGTTATCTAACTCAAATCTTATATATTTATAACAATAAACATAATAAAAATGGATAATTTCGATTTTAAAAAATATTTAGCTGAAGGTAAGCTATTAAATGAAAATGAATATGATGATGAAGACATTGTAATATACGATGGAGAAGAGCATATAATTATGAGTCGTGATGGAAATATGATTTACATTAGACCATTAGAAGATTCTGCTATACTAGGTAAAAGAGATGTAATAAAAGTACCTGCAAGAGCTTTAGCATACAAATCAGATTTAGATAAAATGTATGATGAGTATAAGCCTAAAGATGAATTAGATGAAGACATGAATGATCCTGTTTTAATGAAAGCAAGAGCAGCTAAAATGGCTGATGAAAAAGAAATGGCTAGACAAGCAGCATTAGATAAAAAATATGGTTCCAATTTTATGGATAAATTAGATGCTGAAATAGGTTTAAAAAATGAACTTCAAGATCTAAAAGATGAAAGAGCTCAACTAATGATAGATATGGAGCAAGAAGCAGAACCTGAAGGTGGGGAAATAGCAGATGACTATGGTTCTAGACTTAATGATATTGATTCTAGAAGGGAATTAATTCAAAAAGATATTGATGATTTAAGAATGTATGAATCAGTAAATGAAGTAGATGAAAAATGGGATAAGATTGCAAGAGATGAGTATGACAAACCTTGGATGGAATTAAGTATTGCCCAAAAGCAAGAGATGCTAAGTTATGCGAATAGAGAGACAGAAAAAGAATTTGAAACGGACTACGCAAAACGTAGAAGAGAAACATCTGATTATATGAATGAAGAATTTAAAATTGGAGATAAAGTTACTTTTAAATCTGGTGGTGATGATATGGAAATAATTGATGTTAGAGATATGTTTGCTTCTGATTTAAAAGCTTATAGAGTTAAAAATGCAGATGGTGAAACATTTGAATATTCTGAAGATCAATTACAATTAACTGAAGATGAAGAATTTGAATATAAAGCTCCTAAAGATACAGATAAAGATGATATTAAAGTAGATCCTGATACTGAATTTAAAATTGATTTAAAACATTTAATTCAAAAACATAAAATAAAGGAAGAATCATTTGATCTTGATGTTACAGATTCAGGTAATCCAGAAACAATAGGAGATGAATCAATTGAAAGGGAATCAGCATCACCTGCATTTGAAACTAAATTAACAAGAATATACAAATCAATTAAATAAATAAAAATGAGTGAATTTAATTATAAAGACTTCCTAAAAAAAGGAACTTTAATAGAAGATAAAATGCGTCCCAAAGATCTGGAGTTTGAAAAAGCTAAAGAAGCAGAACGTTTAGAAAATCACCCAGAAAAAGATAAAATTAAAGATATCAAGGCTATGATGGATAGAGAAAGAGAAGACCAATCAAAATCTTCATCTTTAATAGGAAGAATGGGTGATAGATCATTAAAAGAAGATACAGACATACTAGAATCTCAATTTGATGACTTATATCAAGTAGTTAGAAACATCCACCATGTAGGTGAATTTGAAGATATTAAAGAAGCAGCAGAAGAAGCTCTACAAAGGATAGGTGAAGAATTTGGTGTTAATTTCGAATACGGAAGAGATTAATAAACATATTAACACCCCCCTAGAAAATAGAATAGAAGGTATGAAAAGTTAAATTAAAGACTTCCACAAAAATACTAGGCTCCTCAAGGGAGCCTTCGTATATTTACGACGTAAATAAATAAATAAAGGTTATGACAAATAAAGTAAAATCAAATATCCAAAATAGATTGGATATAATATATAATAAAATGTTTCACCATGCCTCAACATCAGGCACAGTTATTTATTGTGGTCTTTGTAAGAATACTAAAATAAGTTATGGTAAAGAATGTTTAATTTGTAAATAAAAAGGATGAAAAATCAAAAAAGATACGCTGTTGTAATAGATACATATGTTTATGCTGAAAATGATTATATGGCTAGACAAATGGCTCATAGTATTAAAAGGGATATGGATGGGGATCATTCGAGAGTAATTGAAATTTTTGAATGTCCTTTTGCAAATTTACAAACTAGAAAATTAAAAAATATAACTGAACCAACTAAAAAAATAGAAGGTCTATTTACCCAAATGGGTATGAATGAAGTTGAATTACCATTTTAAATTATAAATTATGATAAGAAGTATAGTACTCACTGGGGTATCAGCATTATGTATAATGTTAGGTGCTAATAAAAATAAAACAGATTTATTAAAAATATATCATGATCTTCCACAAAAAATTAATGTTGAAGAACCTAAGATTAATAAAGACTTAAGGTTAATTAACGCTTTAATTCAAGTAGAAAGCAATGGAAATGATAGTTGTATTGGAGATAGACATTTAATAATTCCATCTGTGGGGTGTTTACAGATTCGTCCTATTATGGTGCGAGAAGTTAACCGTATACTAGCGATATTAGGCGATAATACGCAATACAAAAATAAGGACAGATACAGCCATAAGAAATCTATTGAAATGTTTTTAATATGGAAGAATTTTCACCATAAAGATCATAGTAATGAGATAATTGCTCGTTCATGGAATGGAGGACCTAAAGGTCCTTTAAGAAAAAGAACAATCCATTATTGGTATAAAGTTCAAAAAGAACTTTCAAAAAATAGTAAGGATAGTTTGGATATTTAAATAATAGTTCGTATATTAAAATAAAAGTTATAAAAAACCAGTTATATGAGAAATAAAACAAGATTACCCCAATTTCACTCCAATTTTCATTATGTTAAGATTAATGGAGAAGCACAATTAATAGAATCTCCTTACTATGACCAGAAAGAATTATGTAAGGATTTAGGTTATACTTCTATGAGTTTTTCATGGAGAATTACCAATAGAGATTTATATAAGCAAGCAAAAATCTCATTTGATGAGATAGCTTTACATAAACATACAGGTCAAAGATTAATGAAATATAGATCTATTAGGAAAAGATTTAAAGACCTTCAAAAACTTGGATATTTCCCAACATTAGAAAATATAAATGAAAATAAAACAGTTAAAACAAAATAAGAGTTATGGATATAGATTTTAAGAAAATAGTGCTTGATTATTTGAATACAGAAATGTATCATGATATGAATGATTGGGATAAGGCAGATGTTAAAGCGTATACAGAATCAACAGCGGATGGTTATGAGTTGTTTATTGTTACTTTTGATGATCAGCATCCTTCTATAAATGAGGATGTGCATTATTATGATTCAGATGTTGCGGATCGCGTAATGGAGAATTTAGAACAGGGGTATTCAGTTTATATTGATGAGTATTTGTATGATGATGTCTATTTGGATGATCAGTTTGAGGAGTATTTTGCCTCTAATGTGGAGAGTATTATTTCAGATGATCCAGAGTTGTTTACTAAAGAAGAATTGGCGTTTGTTAAATCAGAATATGGTATAGATGAAGATGAAGAAACAGAAGAGTAATTGGTGGGTATTTTGGGATAATGTTAATATACCATTACTGAAAAAAATTAAACGTATTAAACGTAAAAAACCAAGTGTATGGGATCTCAAGTAATGGAAATTGTAGTGTGGGTATTTTCAATTGTTATTATTAGTACCTTTTTAGGAATGATATTTCAAGTATTGAGAGGTTGGTTTCATGGTTATATGGATAGATGGGAAAATAAATATTTGACTAATGATAACCCAGTTGATGAAAATGATTGGGCTAATGATCCCGATGTGTTAGATTTTTTGGAACGTGCAGATGAGCAAGGACCATGGTCAGAGGAAGATGATAAGATTTATACTGTTGGTGGATTAACAGCTGATAAAGATCAAGATTTTAAGAAGTTTATTAATAAAATTGAGGGGGATTATTTAGAAAATAATGACGTTGAGAAAAAAGAGTAAAATACCATATATTAGAAGACAACAACATACCAAGTATGTTGAGCAGTGTGCTGTGGAGCAGCGTAGTAAAATAATTAACACAGCACTTATGTTTGGTATGGTAAATAATATTGATCGTGAGTTATTTCTGAAATATAATGATTATTTAACTAAATTAAAACAAAAATAGTATGCAAAGAAGGTTTATAATGGTAACAATAATATTGGCTATGGCTAGTATTACTTGGTTGTTCGGAAAGAATAAGGCGTTAACTCAATTATTAGAGAATAGTAAGACACAAGACGCTACACACGTAGATAAAATATTTGATTTAGAGCAGGAAAATGCTGATTTAATGGAATATATTATGACATTGGAAACGGATAATTCAATATTATTATCATGTTGCAGTAATGGTGGTTTAAATGCTGATACTACTTTAATAAATTAAGTTATGTTTAAGATTACTAATGTAGATAATGGTAAAACGTTTACACATCATACTAAAATGGGTGTGGTACAAGATGAGACTATATTATTTCGTTATGGGGTTCCGTTTGTGGTTGAAGAAATTGGTGAGGAGAATTCAATGGATGATTTTGGGTTTAAATCTAAATTTTAAAAAAGAAAAAATGGAAAATGGATGTTATGTTATATCAAGGGATCAAGTTAATCTTGATTTAAATATTGTTGAGTGTAAAAATGAGACTGTAGCTAAACAGTTAATTAATGAGAATAGAAAACGTTATGTTGATTCTATACATTTAACATTAAATGATTTAGAAAAATTAAACAATACAATTAAACGGGAACAAATATTATCTTCACTTTGATAATTGTAATGAAAAATACAATTGACTACCTTATTTCCAGTCAAAGGGCTCAAGATTTAGATAGATTAATGGGGTCTAATTTAGATTGGCAACATGGTGAAACTAAAACAGGTACACAATATTATAGATTATATGGACATGAGTAAAATAAAATGGTCAGGATATAAATGGCAAACGAGAGAAAGATGGGGAGACATACACCCAGACAAAGCTTATGTATGGTATGATCCAAAATGTGTTAAGGTTGATAATTGGGGGTATGCTCATTTAGAAACCCATTATAATCCACGAGTATTTCCTAATATTGGAGAATCTAAATATGGGGTAGGTTTATTATCAAGTGTTGATGATTTTGATTATGGGTATTTTGAAATAGAAGCTAAATTACCATCTGCTAAAAAAATATGGCCTGCTTTTTGGTTATGGGCATCTGATAGTTGGCCACCTGAGATTGATATCTTTGAGGGTTATACAAATGATGATAATTCTTACTTAAACCCTTCAATAAAAACACCACTAGGGTTTTGGAATGTTGTACCTAATTTTCATTATAATCAGCAAGGAGTTATTAAATCAACTGGAACTAAACAAAAGTATTGGGGATTTAAAGATCCATCAAAACATTTTATTAAATACAGTTGTTTATGGACTCCAGATTTAATAGAAATAAAATATGATGGATATCTAATTAAAAGAATAACTGATAAAAGTTTATTAAAGTATTTTACTGGGATGAAAATGAGAGTGATCATTAATAACCATTTATATGGAGAGCCTACTAATAAATCAGACCACTATAGTGATTTTGTAGTTAAATACTTTAAATACGACAAATTAAAGTAATGGCGCAAATGCTTGGAGAAGCAAAAAATCGTTCGTATATTCACATCGTAAGTTAAAAAAATAAAAGTTATGAATAAAATAGAAAAAATACAAAATCAAGTTACTATAAATTGGAATAGTAAATCATCATATGATTCAGAATTAATGTTTAATGTTAACTCAAATAATCCAGTTATCACTGTGGATGAATACTTTGAAATGAATAACCTTCATGCGGAGTTTGAAGAAGGTTGTGAGAAATTAGGTTATAAATTACCTTATAATAAATAAAAGTAATTGCGCAAATGCTTGGAGAAGCAAAAAAGCGTTCGTATATTCACCACGTAGTTAAGGTTAATAATAATAAAAATAAAGGTTATGTTAAAAATAAAAAATAAAAATAAATTAGTTGGAGGTTTAGAAGTTAAAAGATTTACTCCAAAATTAGTAAAAATGGATAACTTATCATTCGATAAGAATTTATTCGTTCCTATGAAAACAGGTAAAAAAATAGATTCATTATTAAGTAGCGAAGGTGGATTAATGAAAGGTACAAATTTTGCATTTGTAGGTGATCCAGGAGTTGGTAAATCAACAGTTATGCTTGATGTATTAGCTGATTTACAAGCAAATGGTCAAAAATGTTTATTTATATCTGGTGAAATGACAAGCATAGATATGTTTGGATATGTAAAAAGATTTCCAAAGTTTGGTCAATTAGATATATTATTTTTAGGTGATTACATAGAAAATGATCCAATAGTAATATTAAAGAGTGTATTAGCTCAAGGGTTTGATGTTGTTCTTATAGATAGTATGGCTGAAGTTTGTACAAATATAGTAGATTTTCATGGTGGTACATTTAAAAATGCTGAAAGCCAAGTATTAAATTTACTTGAAAAGCATAACAAAGCTGAGAATATAGCTAAAAAGAATACTTCATTCATGATAATACAACAAGTTACTAAAGGTGGTGAGTTTGCAGGTTCAAACAGATTCAAGCATATGCTAACTGGAATGGGCCATATGAAATTCGTTGAAGATAGTAGATGTTTATTTTTTAGTAAAAATAGAAGAGGTGGTGAAATGAATAAATTACATTTTAGCCTTAACCAGAAAAACCATGTTGGATGGTTATTTACTGAAGCAATGAATGCTGAATAAAATATTAACTACACATAACCAACCCTCATTCTCCAAGCGCGCAAGCGCTTTTGGGGGCCGAAAAATAAAAGTTATGGAAGAAGTAGAAACAATTACAGACGAAATAGTAAATGCAAGTTATACAAATGCATTTGATTTACTAATAGGCAATACAGATTTTGATACATTATCAGATCAGGATGAATTTTATTTACCTAAGGATTATGATAATGTAGATACAGTACTCCAATATTTTGAAGAAATAGAGGATTATGATAAATGTATTCAAATAAGAGATAGAAAATGATAGAATTAATAGAACAATTATACCAAAATAATGAAATTAGTGAGGAAGTAAAAAACAAATTAATAGCTAAACATTATGATTAGAGAAAAACATCCTCAAAAAGAAATAGTAATAGATCTAACAGGCCCAGAGGGTAATGCTTATGCATTGATGGGTTATGCTAGAAGATTTTCTAAGCAATTAGGATTAGACTCAGTTAAGATTATTGACGAAATGACTAATGGGGATTATGAACATCTATTGAAAGTGTTTGATAATTACTTTGGTTCATTTGTAATACTAGAAAGATGAAATTGTTAATGTTTTATATAGCAAAATGGTCAATATGTTTTTTAATAGCATATTATTTCAATGTACCCGAATATGTTTGTATAATATTAAATAAATAAAAATATGAAAAAAACGATTAATATATTAATACTAATAGTATTATTAGGAAGTTATAATAAAATAAATAGTCAAATGTCCAATAATGAACTTCCAACAGACCTTAAAATAAACTCTACAGAAATCAAACCCAATAAATTAAAGTCTAAAAGTAAAAATATACATATAAGTTCTCAATGTATGATAGGTGGGGGAGCAATGATTGCAGCTAGTATAATATCAATGTCTACTAATAATAATGGAAATAATTGGTCCGAACCTGGAATAGCAAAACATATTACTCCAGATAGAATGGCATTAGGAATAGGATTATCAATATTTTCTTATGGAATAATAATTAAATTTTAATATGAGCAAAACAAAACGTAATATAGAAGAAGAATTAAAAAAAGGTAACGATATGCTTCACCCTGAAAATAGTAAACTTGATGATGATTATGAATATGAAAAATGGTGTCATTACTCAGGAATGCCATCACCTAAAGCATATGAAAAACAATCCAATGAGAAAGATAATTAGATTTTTAAGTATATTAATGGCAGGTTTAATGTCATGGTTTTCACCTGTTCAAATGGCTAATGCAGGTATGTGTTGTGCTTCATGTGTATTAAAAAATGAAGAAGAAGATAAAATTGAGTATGTTGAACAAATAAATGATGAAGGTGAATAGTAAGAAAGTATTAATAAGCGGTATAGGTTGGTGTTATGAAGTAACTACTGAGTTAAAAGACAAGTTAATAAAGAAAAATATGAATTCTCCTAAAGATGACGAAGAAACTGACAACCCCTATGGGGATGTTTTTGAATATTAGTGGCTAAATATTTGGATACCTGAAATAGGGTTCGTATATTTACGGCATAAATAAATAAAAATGAAGGTTATGACAGTATTAAGATTTTTTAAAGATGGTTTAACAGGTGATGAATGTGCTATTGCTTGGAATGGTACAGAAGAAATTTGTATTACAGAAGCTCAAGCATATGATATATTAGCTGAAGAGCAAGCTCAACAAAATTCATACGAAAACGGTTTACTTTTCCATTAAAATATTTGGAGAAGCGAGGAAGCGTTCGTATATTTATGGTATAAATAAAAAATAAAGGTTATGATTAAAGCAATTCAAAGAAGTAGTAAAGATTATATGGGGTTTACGTGGTTTGAAATTTATAAAAATAATAAAACTACAGGTAATTCATTAAATGCTCTAGATAAGGAGCATGCAATTAGAATGTATAATCAATCGAAAAAATAAAGGTTATGAAATTAAAATACAGCAAATTAGTAGAAATAAAAGAATTATATGGTTACGATGATTTCCAGATTGAAGCAAGATATGATAAATTCGACGGTGAAGAATATATTATGTTAAGATTTGGATACTGGGCTAAAGTTAATGTCTCAGAGTTAAATGGTTTATTTTTATCTACTCCTTACGAAGTTGAAGAAAATGAAATTGAAGATGAGGATACAGGTTGGAAATACAGTTACCATATTAAAAATAAATAAGGGTTATGACAGAATTAAATGGTTTTATTGAGCAAATGCGTAGCACAAGTAGTGCTAATGATAAGGTAGAAATTATAAAAAATAGTAGTGATTTCATTCATAAAATATTAGAATACACTTATAATCCATTTAAACAATACTATGTTACAGGTAAAACGTGTATTAAAAATAGCCATTTAAAAGCTGAAAACGTTAAAAATATATTTGAGGTATTAAATAGATTAAATAAAAGAGTTGTAACCGGTCATGATGCAATAGCATTAGTAAATGGTTATGATGATAAATTAATTTACAAGATTATTGATAAAGATTTAGGTATTAGAGCTGGAGCTAAAGTAATAAATAAAGCAATAGCAGGATTAATACCTA
>Ga0209634_1000744_pt1 | contig 24739 bp, 31 predicted proteins | sample LinPmetageLP40_FD_184043 | JGI IMG/M metagenome (GOLD analysis project Ga0209634, IMG submission 184043) | Marine viral communities from the Pacific Ocean - LP-40 (SPAdes) (version 2) | ecosystem: Environmental > Aquatic > Marine > Oceanic | place: Pacific Ocean | collected 2010-08-26 | reverse complement strand
TCCTCTTAGTTTGATTGATCTTACATCATACTCTTGCGAATATCAACATATAAGGTTACACTGTACAGTATCAACCACATATAAGGAATCGAAAGATGTTTGATTATTCAAAAAGAACGTATGACATCGCAAATGAAATGGTAGCTCGTCAGTTAAAAGATCGAACAATTTTTTGGGAAGCATTAGATTTTTCAGATGCTAATTCAACTAATCATTATGACTTCCCGCGCAATGATGCTCAGTGGCGAACAAATAAAGCATGTGAGGATGATTTTATTAACAGCGTATCTGCGGCAGTAATTGCTGACGATTACAGCGCGCTAGGAAAATTGCTTGGAAAACAGATTAAAGATTACGTTGTTAAAATTTCATTGTTTAAAGCAGATTGCAAAGCAGAACATGAGCAAGCGTTTAATGATTATTATGATTTTAATGATTATGAGAGAGGTGAGTGGGATGCAATCCATGGTTTTGCAGCAGAAAATACTGACAATGTGCATTACCAAAATGGTTATAACTTGACTTACGCGCAACAGCAAAATGCAGATGCAAAAACGGAGGTTCAATCGTGAATTCAGATCCATTAACTGCCAATGAAATACTGCATTTTTTAAAAGAACCGTTTAGTAAATATTCTGTCAAATTTAGGCAGGGTGCAGGGGGAAAACAATTGGCATACATCGACGCTAGAACAGTAATGAAAAGATTAGATGAAGTTGTTGGTATTAACAACTGGCAGACCGAATATGAGGAGTGTTCTGGCCGCATAATTTGCAAACTTTCTTTACGGATAGATGGGGAATGGATTACCAAGTCTGATGGTGCAGGTGATACTAAAATTGAGGGTGACAAGGGTGGAATATCTGACGCTTTAAAACGCGCAGCAGTTAATTTTGGCATCGGCAGATATTTGTATGTTTTACCGGTAGGAACAACAATTGATAATATGCCTAAATGGGGGCTTCCTTATGATAATTCGTAATCATAAACAAGGCTCTTACAAATGGTTAAAAAGTCGACTGGGAAAACCATCTGCAAGTAATTTTGATAAATTAATAACAACAACAGGAAATCCTAGTTCAAGCGCAGAACAATACATAAATAGACTTATTGCTGAAAAATTAACGGGTGAATCAGCGCGACAATTTATGTCGGACGCAATGACTAGAGGGATTGAGCTTGAGCCTGACGCTAAAATGTATTTTGAAATGTCTCAAACTGTAACTTGCGGTGAAACTGGGTTCATTTTAGACGATTCTGGTGATTTTGGATGCTCTCCCGATCTTGTTATTTATGACAGTGGCGAAGATACAATAATAGGTGGTTGCGAAATAAAATGCCCATTAGATCATACTCACGTTGCAAATATGAGAAGGGGATTAATGCCAAAAAAATATTATCAACAAGTGCAGGGTTGTATGATGATATGTGAAGTAGATAGTTGGAATTTTATGTCATACCACCCTCTCATGGATGCAATGATCGTTGAAGTAAAAAGAGATGATGAATTTATTAAAAAGTTAAGTGGGGCAGTTAATTTGGCTGTCGAAATTATAAAAAGTGAGGTTAAAAGATTATCATGAACATGACTATTAGTTTAAGTATTGACGTAACAAAGTTAGATAAAAGTAGAATTATTGCGGGTAAAAAGCCACGACCGGATGGTACTGTGGGCAAGTATGTTGATTTAGTTTGTTTTGTTGATCCTACGGATACAAAAGAATTTAACGGTAAAGAATATCATGGAATTGTAAAAGAAGGGTCAACAAAAGAAGAGAGAGACAATGGGCTGCAGTTACCTATACTTGGAAACGCTACAATTATGGGATTAAAGCAGAAAGATGTCAGTCAAACTGTAGAGATTCAACAACAAACATTTGAAGATGATGAAGTGCCATTTTAATCGACGACCGTTTCTTTTATTGACGACCGCTTATGAATGCTGATTAAAATAGTGTATAATTAGCTCATAGCTAGTTGATTTTCCGTTGTCTCGCTATCTGGTTTAGGTGCGCTAACACCTGAATCAAACCATCAAAACGAAAGCCTCTGTTTAGAGACAGGGGTTTTTTGTTTAAAATAAAAGTCCGTTTTGGCTATCGGTGGACTAGGCCGACTCACTGGGTGAAAGGAAGACACCCTAGCCGTTGTTTACTAATTGCTTGTATATTTCCTTGCCGTTTTTTGTAAGTGTTTTAAACGACAAATTAGAGTGCGGTTTAAATCCTTTTATTTTCATTAGGGACAATCTAATATATTCGTAGCTAGATTGTCCAGTGTGATAGTTTCTGTAGTAGAGGTAATGGGCTTCCATAATATCGAACCGATCAAAGTGTATCATGCTTCACCATCGCATAATTAATTTCACTGTAGATTTTTTCGCAAAAGTTATTTGCTAAGTAATCAGAAATGCACACCATTGCGTCATCGTCTGACCCGTTGTTATAGATTAAATGAAACCAACCCATACGCTTGCCTTTATTATTAGAAGCAATAATAAAATCTTCTCCAGTGCTAGAAATTTCGTAAAGTATTTCATGTAGATCGGTTGAGTTTTGAATGCACAACTCTTCTCCATCGTGAATAGCTATCGTGCATCCTGCAAATAACAATTGTCGTATTAAATGCCGCACAACTTTGCGGTCATTATGATTACAATGCAGTGGTAATTCAGTGACAGATGGGAAATTTGGGTAAATGCTCATTTTAAAAACCTCCAGTGTATTCGATTGTGTAGTAATCGTTCTCAACATACGATGCGAATGTAACGCCGCTTGTGATATGATTGCTTTGCTTTAAATCGCGCCTTAGTGCGAATGATTCTTGCGATTCTCTGCTGTCGAGCTTTTGCAATTTGATTCAATTTAGTTTCTTCAATATGCATATAAGCGCAAAAAACTAAAAATGAAAAAATCGCTGTAGCTAATAAAATCATGCTGCCACCTCTTTTGCTGCCCAGTTTTGGACATTTCCAGACAATGCATTATCCCACGCCATGTTTGCTGTAAAAGAACCATTATGAATGCAAACACCACTAGATTTAAGCACAAAAATGTACGCGGCCATTCCGTTTCTGTCGTGATTTGCTCTCTTAAATGTTACGCCAATTTTTCGGCATATTTGCCGAGTATCTTTAATAATGTCGTTATAAGTCATAAGCTGCTTATTCATCACGCCACCTCTTTGATAAAGTTTCATTTTATTCACCTGTCGGTTATTTAGTTAAAACTAAAAAGCGTACTGATTTGAATACGCTTTGTGTTTTTAACTACGCTGCGCGTTTAGCATCTCGTGCAATTGCCCAATCGCGTGTTTTTATTTGATGTTCATTGAGCGGTGTTCCATCGTAAGTACATATGCGCTTCTTGAACCAAATCGTGTCAGTAATAAGCAGACGTTTTTTTCTAAATTCTTTATACATCTTGTCACTTAACAATAATTGTGCTGTTTCTAAAATAGCGTATTGCATTGCTGAACGATCATTTGATGCTTTTTCGCGTTTTGCCATACCGCCACGATACCGATAGTCCCGATAATAAAGAATATGCGCTTTTACAATCGTTACATCGTCGTGCTGTTCTAATAATATTTTAAATATCTCTGATTTAGTCATCTGTATATTTACCTTTAAAATAATGCTCGTTGAGTGAGTACGCCGGTTGGCGCGTTGGTGGAAACCGTTACTATTTCTGGATAATTTGCCGCTTGTTTTATTACTTCTTTTACTTCTTCTAAACCTTTCCAATGATTTACAGCGCAGCCGATGTTTGCAGCGTGTGGATTAACCAAAGCAACACGTAACATACTATAAATGTCCTTAAAACAATCGCCATGGGGCTTCCTATGAGTAAGAGCATATTTGTCTGTGTCTGGTGCAAAACGTCGTTGTACATAATGTGCGAATTCATGCGCTACAAGTCCAAATAAGCATATTTCTGGATGGGCATTAAAATGACCTATTAATGTACTTTTTTGGTACGCTCTATATTCCCAACAATATACCGCTTTACGCTCATAACATGAGACATCGATATTTATCATGTTACGACCGCCCCATGAAGTGCCGTTGCTAATTTTGGTCTTAACGGTCATCTCATGCGGTCGAATATCAAAATTGATGCCATGCTCTGGCTTGTTGATCTCTTGCCAACACTGCTGTGCGTAATCTGCAACGATGTTATGTGTTGCTGCGCTGACATTCTTTCCTCGGTGATGTGTGTATTTCATATGAACCTCGCGGTTTGTTAAAACTAATATAGGCACTATTTCCCCTAAGCGTAAATAAAACTGGATGATTCAAGTTCAGACATTTCCTCAATGGACTCAGCTAACCAACCATTGATAGAAAGCTTGTCGCCCTCGTGCAAACAAGTCGCAGTAAAAGTCCCATCTAAATCCTGATTGCCTGATACTGAAACTTCAAGGATGTATGTGTCAATCTCTATAGTGTAATACTTCATGCGCTGTTCTCCTTTAAGTGAGTGCATATTGTACCATCAGACATACTCTTAAGGATACCTTATTTAGCAATATTTCTCTTTTTTATGGAAATAAACTATAATTCGCAAAATAGAATTGCTAATGAAATCAAATTGAAAGGAGTTAAAAACATGGCAAGGCCACTCGGTAGCAAAAACGTGCCATTAAAGCGGCTTCTCGCAGAAAGGCTGTCAGAGCGTTATCCGACGTTCGACCCGATTTTAGCGATGATCGATTCGTGCATTGAGATACAGCGCGCGGCAATAGAATCAGGTGATGCTGCGGACCATAAAAACGCAGTCGAGGCGTTAGACAGAGTCGCGAAGTACACGCAGCCCCAGTTAAAATCAGTGGATCATCAAGTGTCGTCACTGACTGTATCGGTCAATCGAAAGCGATTTGATACTAGCGTAAATGATAATCATTCTCAGACCAACGATTCAGATTCTGGTATATAGAGCCACCCCCCTTCCGAGGCGGCGCGCGTGATAGATATATGTGTCTTTCACAAAAAAAAATTACCCATAAAAACAATTGCAGTAAACTTACTAGCTTAGTTAATATGCTATTCAAAGGTCATATAAGCCATTCTAAGAGCGTTTAAAACAAAAGTAATACCAATACATAGGGTAGTCACTAAATGAAACATAAAGGGTTTATTCACAAATTGCCTAAGAAAGATATTGAGCGTCATTTTCCAGAAAAGAATGGAGGCAAAGGCAGTCACGCTAGAAAGACAACAGTTAGCTCAAGACAATTATTTAAATTGAATTTTGATTCTATTGATTGGAGTAAAAGATGATTTTGCCTTTTCCTATGCCTCAAATTTCAGATGAAGAAAGATTAAAAATATTAATGCTTAAACAAAAAACTGAAATAAAACATCAAGCAATTTTAATAGAACAGCTAAAAAAAAGAGTTGATAAATTAAATGAGTCAAATTGAATATAATTTAATGCCTCAAGGGCAAGTTCTTCAAGATTTTTCTGATTGCCGCGCTAGAAATTCTTTTATTATGGGGCCGTTAGGTTCTGGCAAAACTGTTCAATGCATACTTAAACTATTTGATTTAATGTGCGAACAAGAGCCTGTTAATGACCCAGAACATAAAAACTATGGAATTAGATTATCTAGGGTTATTGCCGCACGTAATACTTATTCTGAATTATTTTCTACAACTATTAAAGATTGGTTAGAAATACACGGTGAATTAGGTGACTTTAAACAAGGAAATAAAGAACCTCCTACACATTTTATAAGGTTTAATTTAGAAGATGGAACTAAGGTTGAATGTGATGTTATTTTTATTGCTTTTGACCGACCCGAACACGTTAAAAAAGCTAGAGGAATACAAACTACATGGGTGTGGTTAAACGAAACTAAAGAGCATTCTAAGGCTGTTTTAGATATGCTTGATTTACGTCATGGTCGTTACCCATCGAACAAAGAAGGAGCGCGTCCAACGCATCATGGAATACTTGGTGATAGTAACGCTCCTGATGAAGATCATTGGTATTTTAAGTTAGCTGAAATAGAAAGGCCGGAAGATTGGGCATTTTATAGACAAGCGGGTGGTGTTTTAAAAGACGGAGAAGAATGGATAGTAAACAAAAATGCTGAAAATTTAATAAATCTTCCTGTCGATTATTATAAACGTGGTTTATCTGGCAAAACAAATGATTGGATTAAAGTTAATTTAGCTAATGAATATGGTTTTGTATCTAACGGAAAACCTGTTCATCCCATGTATACTGATTCTGTACATTGTCAGCATTTACAATTTAAACCTACGCATGATTACCCTATTGTTTTAGGTTTTGACTTTGGGCGAACACCGGCTTGTGCATTTTTACAAAGAACATCTATAGGAAGATGGGTTTGTTTTGATGAAATGGTGTTGACAGATTCGGGTGCTGTAGACTTTGCGCCTACTTTAAAGCGTTATATTGAAGAAATGTATCCCGATCATAATTTTAAAGGTTGGGGCGATCCGTCTGGAAGCAATAAAAATCAATCTAATTCTGAAACACCTTTTCAAATTATGAGAGCTGCGGGAATACCATGCAATCCTACGCAATCTAACGATCCTATGAAGCGTAGGGCTGCTTTAGAAGTGCCTATGAAAGAGATGTGTATGGATGGAAAGCCAAGATTCACTGTTTTACCTAAAGCAGTCATGATTAGAAAAGGCTTACAAGGTGGGTTTTGCTATAGAAGAGTGCAAGTATCAGGCGAAAGATACACTGATGAACCAGATAAGAACGAATATTCGCACCCAGTAGAAGCGTTAGAGTATGCATTGCAGGGTGAAGGAGAAGGAAGGCAAGCGTTAAACAGACAAGGTTTTAATCAACCAGTAACAGCCAAGGTAAAATTTAGTGTGTTCTGACATATATGTTGTGTTTACTAATGATGATGGTAATTGGTGGTCTAAGTTTTTACATAAAGAAATAAAACATTGCTTTGTTATTAAACCAGATCAATCACATTACATTGTTCACTCTAAAACTACAGAAAAATTCGATTTATTCACCAGTTGGAGCAAAGATGATATACTCGACGAACCTTTTATTATGTGCGGGTATAAACAAAACGCAACGAATAACAATTTATTAATGTTAAATACGTGTGTTGGTCATGCCAAACAACTATTAGGCATTAATAATATGTTTATATTAACTCCATATCAATTGTATAAACATTTGTCGAAACAAAAGAGGCAAAAAAATGAAACGACCAAAAGCTCCACAACCAACTGCTGAAGACAAAGCAATGGTAATGCGCCAACAAGCTGCTCTTGATGAGGAAATTGCCAAAGGTGAAAAGAGTCGAAAAGCTGTAGCAAGAGGAACTTTAGGAACTAAATCTTTATTGGCTAAAGCATCTACACCTAAAGCAGCTAAAAAACGATCAGGAATAGGCGGTGGCGGTTATATGGGAAGCGGTGTAGGTCGAGGAATGTTTGGTATGTCTGCTAGTCAAATTGCATCTGCACAAGCACAGGCTAACGCAAGATCAGGAACAGCATAATGGAATTGCCTAAAGAGTTAGGGTCGCTCAATGATTTAAAAAGGCGAGAAGCTAAAGCATTTGAAATAGCTATGTATTGGCACGACATACTTGACGATGTGTATGAGTTTTTCTTACCTAATAGAAATTTGTTTGACAGCAACCGTCAGGGTCAAAAAAAGATGGAAAGAATCTTTGACTCGACTGCTCTTGAGGCAATACAGCAAGGTGCTAGTAAACTTCAAGAAAATATTGCTCCTATATGGGCTAGGTGGGCGACATTTGCTCCGTCAGATCAAGTCTTAAAAATGTTAGAAGAAGGTGATTATGGAGTATCTGAAGAAGAAATTAGAGCCAATTTGGAAAAACAAGCAATTACGATATTTGATTATATTAATCGTAGTAATTTTGCTACTCAGTTTTACGAACACGCTTTAGATTTACTAATAGGTACAGGTACGTTACGAGTAGATGAAGAAGACAATGACAATATGCCTGTTATTTTTAATGCTATTCCACAAAAAGGTATAGCATTTGAAGAAGGGCCATTTGGCACAATTGAAACGCATTGGCGAAAGTTTACTGTTAAAGCCCGTAACTTAGAAAGACATTGGATTGGATTTGAACCATCTGAAGCTATTGCTGAAAAAATTAAAAATGCGCCAGATTCTGATGTAGAACTTAGTGAAGGTGTTGTGTATATGCCTATAGCTAAGACATATTATGGTTGTGTGTGGGTAAAAAATGAAGATCGAATAAGTTGGATGCAAGATTATGGGCCATCTAGTCCTTGGGTTACTGGAAGATACTCTAAAGTATCAGGTGAAATTAGAGGAAGAGGGCCGGCATTGCAAGCATTGCCTGATGTGCGGTCTTTAAACAAAGCGAAAGAGTTTGTTTTACAAAAAGCGGCTATTGATTTAGCAGGAATGTACACAGCTACGGATGACGGTGTTACAAATCCCTACAATATAAGCATATCCCCAGGAATTGTTATTCCTGTTGGTTCTAATAACTCATCTAATCCTAGTATTCAGCGGTTAGATACAGGAAGCAATCTTTCATTAGCACAATTTGAAATTATTGAACTGCAAAATGCTATTAAACGTGCATTGTTTAATGATTTGCGCGATCCAACTAGCCCTGTTCGATCTGCTACTGAAGTAGCAATTGAGTCTAGGGAATTAGCTAAGAGGATTGGTAGCGCATTTGGGCGGCTACAAACTGAGGTATTAATACCAATTATTAAAAGAGTTACATATATTCTTACAAGACGCGGATTAATTACACCAATTCAGTTAGATGGGCGTGATATTGATATTAAATTCCTTTCTCCATTAGCTAAAGCGCAAGATGGAGAAGATTTAATGAGCGTTCAGCAAGCAGTGGCGTTTGTTTTGCAAACTGCGGGGCCAGATCAGGCAATGATTGCATTTAAAACTGAAGATTTTGGAACATGGGCCGGAGTTAAAACAGGAATGCCTGCAGAATTAATTAGAACTGAAGCTGAAAAACAACAGATAATACAAGCAGGAGCGCAAGCTGAACAAGCCGGATTGCCTACTTCTTCACCGCCTGTTCAAATGCAATGAGTTGGGACGAAATAGATAAAGCGGCAGTTAATACTAAAGCCGCTAAAAAACATAATGCAGAAAAAAGATCAAAAGCTGCTGAATTAGCCAAAGCATATAACAGATGTTTTGCTGATGACAATGGCAAAAAAGTAATTGAAGATTTGCATCAAAGATTTATTTATAACAACGATACACCATTTAATTCTTCTAACGCAAATTATGAAGCTGCGTATCACAATGGCGAGTCTGGCGTAATTAAATTCATTATAAATCAAATAAACCAAGCAGAACTTTTATGACTGAAACAATTAAAAAACGTGCTGTAAAAGCTACGCCAAAAATTCTTGTGCCTGATGGTGCAAAAAAGTTCTTAAAAGAATCTGGATTTAAAATGTCATGGTTAGAAGATTTAGCTAAAGAATATCAATTTGATTCATTCGATTATGTTCAAAAGTTTTGTGCATTTAGATGCAACAAAGACGGCAAACACGTTGAATGGATTGATATTAATACACTTGCTTTGTTAAACGGTAAAAGAAAATTTTTTGAAATAAAAATAAAACATCAACCATTAAGCAAAAAACGAAAGATTATTAATTTACCTTGGGAGTAAACAATGGAAGAAGAACAGACCGCGACTGAAAACACTAGCGATACTCTGTTAGATCAAGCAGCACCAACTTTAGGTGAAGGAGAGTTTTTTCTTTCTGAAGGTATTAAAGGCAGTGGCGATATTCCAGATTGGTATATTCCAGATAAATACAAAAGCGTATCAGATCAAGCTAAAGCATATTCTGAGTTAAATAAAAAGTTTGGTGGCTTTACTGGCTCACCCAAAGATGGCTATGAAACTCCAGAGGGCATTGAGTCAGACGATGCTTTGTTATTAGAGTTAAATGAATTTGCTGCAAAAACTAACATGAGTCAAGACGCATATAATGATGCGTGGCAATTATTGTCTGCACAAGATCAAGCTGTAAACGAAGTAAATCAAGAAGATGAATTAGCTAAGTTAGGTGATAACGCACACAATAGGATTAAGACTGTTGAAGGATTTTTGAAAAACAATCTTAGCTCAGAAGTATATGAAGAAGCGCGAGAGTTAGTTACAAATGCTGATTCTATTAAATTAGTAGAAATGTTAGTTAAAGCTACTGCTCCTGTTAAACTTCCTATTGATGGTGGAGAAAGTCCAACAGGAATTACATGGTCTGACATTGAAACTGAAATGTTTAAAAAACATGAAAATGGGCAATTATTAAGAAGCGTTAGCCCTGACCATGAAAAGAAAATAAAAAGAATGCAACATGAATGGGGAGGCGATAAACCTAACGCAATAACAGTTGGTTGATGTAAGTATATATTTTAAGTTATAATCGCCCAATCTGGATACCATCTTAGTATGCCCAGTGATTTAGGTTGACTGCTGACCAGATTACTGGGTACTCAGCACATACCTTAAAAAATTGTTTTTAAATTACTCTTTTTTGAGGAAATACACATGAGTAAAACTTTATCCGCTGTTGCGGTTACGGAATTTGACAGTATGGTCAAACACGCCTATCAAGGTAGTGGCCTGCTGAAAAGTGCTGTAACACAGCGCAACAATGTAGTGGGCGATACTTATAAGTTTCGTCGTATGGGGAAGGGACTAGCTAATCAAAAGTCTACTTCTGATCTTGTTACTCCTATGGATGTAGCGCACGAATTCCGGACTGCAACTTTGCAAAATTGGAATGCTCCTGAGTATACCGATTTGTTTGATGCTCAAGATGTAAACTTTGACGAAAAACAAGAATTAGCAGGCACTATTGCTGATGCTCTTGGTCGTCGTTGTGACCAACTTGTAATTGATGCTATGGATGCTTCTACGCCATTAACTAGTGTAGTAGGTACTGGTGTTGGTGGTGCAGGAACAAATCTTAACATGTCTAAGATTATTAAAGCGCAAGTTGAATTGCGCGATCAAGGTGTGCCAAACAGTGATTTGTTTGCCGCTGTTAATGCTCTTGGGTTGTCAGGTTTGCTAAACGACACAACTGCTACATCTGTAGATTTTCAAGCAGTAAAAGCACTTGTTTCTGGTGAAATTGACACTTTAGTCGGGTTTAAGTTTGTGATTCTTGAAACTCGTGTTGAAGGTGGATTAACTACTGCTGCAAATGTTGTTGATTCTTGGTTCTTCCAACGCCCTGCTGTAGGACTTGCAATTGGCATTGATATGAAAACCAGTGTTGATTACGTGCCAGAACGAACTTCATTTTTGTGTAACGGAATGTTAAAAGCAGGAGCCGTTGTGCGCGATGAGGGTGGTTTAGTTAAAGTTCAATACACGCAAACTGCATAGGAGGCTATCATGGCTTTTGCAAGAGTTGGATTATGCCGCATTGGCGGTTCTGGAAATGGTGGCAGCACTTGGCAGTATACTTCTACTGACAATAAGGCGGCGATTGATAATGCCGATTATTTTTTACCGGCTATTAGTGAGTTAAGTATTGGTGATCTTATTATTTGTAAGGACACTACTACGGCTACTGCGCCCATTGTTCATTTGACGTACATTAAGACACAAACCGCTACAAGCATTACAGCGGCAGGCGGTATATTAGTAACCGCATAATAATCGGGGGCGCAAGCCCCCTTTTTATTAGGAGAATAAAATGCCAAAAGGTAAAGGTACATACGGTAGTACAAAGGGCCGTCCACCCAAGGTTAAAAAGCCTAAATAAAACGGAGTAATTTATGCGTAAAGGTTTATATGCAAATATTCATGCCAAGCGTAAAGCCGGAAAAAAAATGCGTAAAAAAGGCGCTGTTGGCGCACCTACTGATGCTGATTTTAAGAATGCAGCTAAAACATCTAAAAGTATGTTGAGCAAATAAAATCATGGCTGAAAAAATCAAGTTAATATCTAATGCTTTAATATTAATTGGTGATTTGCCAGTTACATCTTTAAGCGGTAATACTCGCGCAGAAACAGTAGCTAACAACCTGTATGACAATATTGTCCAAGCAGAGCTATCTAAATTTAGATGGGGTTTTGCTAGGCGTAAAGCTCAGTTAGGTTTAACTACTGAAACGTCTGTAGGTAATGAATTTAGTAATATTTATCAATTACCTACTGATATGTTAGCTTTGATTAAAATTGACCCTGCTATTAACTATCAAATTCTTGGTGATAAATTATACGCCAATACATCTGGTTCTGTGTTTTGTGATTATACGGCTAATGTAGAAGAAGGTAACTGGCCCTCTTATTTTGCTAAAATGATTGAATATGCTTTAGCTATGGATTTTGCACCATCTATTCGTGATAGTGCAGCATCTGCTGATGTTAATGCAGCTAAGTATATTAATGCGTCGCGTATGGCGCGTTATACAGATTCACAACAACATCCTACTACGCCTATTAGGAGTCAGCCATTTATTAGCGTGAGGCAATAATGGCTAACTCTACATTTATGCAGACTAACTTTGTTAGTGGTGAATTATCGCCGCTATTAAAAGGCCGTACTGATTTAGATCAATATTATGCCGGTTGTGAAACTGCTAAAAATGTATTAATTGTTCCGCAAGGTGGTTTAAAAAGACGCGCCGGTACAGAGCATATTGACCAAGCATTACGTCAATTAAATGGTTTAGTATATAGCAGCACTCTTAGCGGGAGCATGAGTAAAGGAGGCGCTACATCAGCAGGAGGTAATGAGGCTGCTGCTATTTTAGCTTTAAATGATTTTAATTCTTCTACAATTGTATTAACTACAACTGATATTGATGCAATAGGTGTAGGAGCTACTGAATATGAAATAGCTAGATATACATATACTGGAACTAATCCAATTGTTTTTATTGATGTTGAAAACATTCAATTAACAACAGGAACAGAAAGTAATGTTTTACCCGCTGCTGTTAAAGTGCAAATATCAGCAAACGGAGTTAGTAATTGGGTAACACTTCAAACAATAACAGTAACTGCTGCATCTCAAGATGTAAGAGTTAAAGTTGTAGGATCTTATACATCATCATTTATTCGTTTAATTAGAACTGGTGATACAGGGGATTTAGGTGATAAGCGTTTTCAATTAACTGATTTAAACGTAATTGTTGAATCAAAAGTTGGTAATACTTTTCAAGTATCAAAAACTAAAACATTTTCTTTTAGTATTGAAACAGATCGTCATTATTTAGCTGTAGCAACAGGAGGATTAAATTCTGTTACTACTGCGTTTGGTAATATGGCGTTTTATAGAATACCTCATGCCGGTTCTACTGAAACTTTATTAATTGCAAATGTAAGATTGCCATATCGCAGCGATCAAATAAATGAAATTCGTGATGCTCAAACAGAAAATGTAATGCTTTTGTTTCAACAAGATCATGCACCAAAAAGAATAATTAATAAATCTGGCGATACATTTGATTCATTTACTATTGATAATATTCCGTTTAGTAATGTGCCTCAATTTGACTATGACGATAGTGAAAGTCCTACACCAGTAGTTAGTGAAATTCAAAGAATTACATTTAATGGTTTTGAATCTGGAACTGTTTATCAAATTGATGTTGAAGGTGTAGTTAGTAAAAACATTACTTTTTCTGGCGCTAGTACGACAGGAGGGCAAGAGTCTACTGCTTTTAATTTACAAAAAAACTTGCAAGAAATGCCTGTATTTGGAGAAACTGGTGTAGATGTTACATTTGTAAATTTTACATCAAGTGGAAATGTATCTGTTTTTGATATTACTGTATCAGGAGAATCAGCAAAGAATTTTAAACGTTTTTCTGGTTTTCCCACTTCTGGAACGTCTAGCAATACTATTCGATTTGTTACACAACAAAATGGTTCTCCTAGAAAAGAAAATGTATGGAGTAATGTAAGAGGCTACCCAAAAATGGGTGCGTTTCATCAAGGTAGACTATGGTTAGGAGGAACAAAATCTAAACAACAAAGTTTATTTGCATCCAAGTCTGGAACATTTTTTGATTTTTTCTTTGAAGAAGGTGATGACGATGAAGGATTGTTTATTACAATAACTTCAAGAACTTTAACAACAATTGTTGATATTAATTCAGATCGTGGCTTGCAAGTATTTACTGCCGGTGCGGAATTTTTAGTTAAAGGAAATACACCAACAACTATATCTATTGACTCTCAAACACAGCATGGATCATCTAGCGTTGAAGCAAAATCAATAGATGGCGCTACATTATTTGTAGATCAAAACGGTAAATCAATTAGACAGTTTGTGTTTAATTTTAATGAAGACGCTTACACATCTAATGATATTTCTGTTTTATCTTCTCATCTTATTAATCAACCAACAGATTTAGCTGTATTAACAGGAACTACGTCAGAAGATTCTAACTGGGTATTTATAATAAATACTGATGGTACTGCATCTATTTTAAATACTGTTCGCGCACAAGATATAAACGGTTTTACTCAATTTGTTAATGCTGATTCTGGGTTGTTTACTGGAGGAGTAGCTTTAAAAAGAAATGCCGAAACTGCATCTGTAGTTAATAATGATTTGTTTTTAGTAAATAGAGTTTTGCCAAATGACAGATTGTCTGATGTTTATAGAATAGAAAAGTGGGATTTTAATTATCTTTTAGATTCTGCAATAAAAATAAACAATGTATCTGCTACAGCAGTAACTTTACCTAAAACGCATTTAATAGGATCAATTGTTAGCGTAATAGGAAATGGTAATAATTTAGATAATAGAGTTGTTGCAGCAAACAATACTATTACATTAACAGCAAATGAATTATCAGGTGGCCCATTAAATTTAGAAATTGGATTAAATTTTGTTCCTACTGTTAAACCCATGCCGCTTAATACTAATATGGGTAAAGGACAAAACGCTATGAAACAGAAAAAAATAACAAATATGAATTTGCGTTTTTATGAAAGCGCGGGAATTTACATTGATGGTAATCCATCGCCTGTTAGACAATTAACAACATTTAATAATACTTTTGCATTTTTAATAACTAGCGGTACGCCTGTAGTTGGTAATTCTTATAATGTAAATGGTGCAATTTATTTAGCTAACAGTTTTATTGGTTCTATTTTAACTGCAACTCGTACATCTGGGCGAGGTGCATTGCCTGCTAATGGCAATTTATTAGGAACGCCTAACCTACAGTATGCAAGCGTTGACGCAACTAATAGCCCACTAGGTACACCATTTGAAATACGCACTGGTATTATTGAAGACAATAATGGCGGTAAAGGTTGGGATATAGATGTTTCACCATTAATTACAGTGCCTGATGCAGCACCATTTCATATACAAGCAATACAGTATGAGGTTGAATCGTCATGATTTTTACTATTTTAGCAGGCTTAGGAACAGCAGTTAGTGCTTATGGTCAGGTAGAAGCGGGTAAAGCACAAGAAGATCAATTAAAAGAACAAGCAAGACAAGCAAAAATTGCTGCTGATGGTGAAGAATTAAAACGACAAGAAGAATTAAATAAAATATTAGCTGCTAACAATGCTTCATTAGCTGCCGGTGGAATAGCAATAGAAGGTTCGCCATCAAGTTTAGCTTTATCGTCTGCGGAAAATATTAGTCTAAGTGAAGGAATGATAGCTTTAAGCGGAAGATTAAAACGTAGCCAAATGAGAAGGCAAGGAGCTATGGCTGCTAAAATGGGTAGAGCTGCTGCACTTGGTACATTATTGCAAGGTGGCGCTTCAATTGCCGGTGGTTTAGGCGGCGGTAATTTAGACGTTGCTAAATCAATTAGCCCTAGCAGTGTTGGAAGTTTAAGCACATTAAAAGCGCGTGGCGGCATTTTAAATATTTAAGTAGGGAAAATAATGGCACAAAAACCTATAAGCTATTACGGAACATTTACTCCTACTGGAGTAGATCCTAGTATAGCTAGAAGAATGGAGCAACTTGCCGGTGTAGGTCAGCAAGTAGCTAATTTATCTGTGGGTTTTGGTAAAGCAAAAGCAGCAGCAGATGCTCCAGAACAAGCATTAGCAGACGTTGCTAAAGCTAGAGAAGAAGGAACAGAAATAAAAAAGAAAAGCCCATTTGCTTGGGGTTCAGCACAATATAATCAAACTGTAAAACAAGAAAATGAAAAATATGAACGACTTGTAATTGCTGCTGATTTATCTGATAGAGACATATCTGGCAGACAAACAATATATGATTTATCAATTGAATATAAAGACAATCCAGAAGAATTTGCTGCACAAGCAGAAATATTTCGTAATGCAACTATATCGTCTGCGCCATTTGAAATACAAGCGCAATTAAATAATAATTTATCTAGTGATATATTTCGTTACCAAAATAGTATCAATTCAAATTTTAAAAAAGAAACAGAAACAAGAAAATATAATATTTTAGCAGGTAATTTAAATACTTCGATAGATAGTTATTTAATGGCTGTACAACAAGGCACGAATAATAAAGAAGATTTAGAATCAATTTACGGAAGTATGGAGATTTTATCTGAACAAAATCCAAATTTTAATTTAGCCCAAAAAAAACAAGAATTTAAAAATAAAATTTACAACAGTAAAAATTTAAACGAATTAGAAACTGCAATAAATCAAAATGATTTTAAAGCCGGTTATAATTTTATTGAAAAATTTCAAGATAAAAAACATCCTTCTGGCTATAGCCCTGATGATATGCGTACTTTTACTGTTAAAGCGCAAGCAGATATTGAACGTCAAAAAGCAAGATTAGCAGCACAAACAACTGTTATTAATAAGCAAAACAAAGAAGACGTTCAAAATTATATAGAAGCACTTAAAATTGGATTACCCGTTCCTGATGAAGAAAAGGAACGTATACATTCAATTGTATTAAACACGCCATTAGAAGAAGATGTTAAATTGTATGAAGAAGCGTCAGCATTTCCTATGTTGTCTTTAGAAAAAAGAATGGAAGTGCTTAATGCTGCTAAATTATCGGGAATAGACGGAGTTGATCGTTATAAAATATTATTTAATGCAAATGAAGAAATTAATAAAATGTTTATTGCAGACGGCATTACAGCCGGATATGCTCAAGATTTTATTCCAAAAAACGATCAAATAAAACTTAATATTTCAGACATTGTTTCAGGAAACGATAAAACGTTTTTTGACACAAGAGTTAATCAAGCTGCTGAAATCTCAAGTCAAAGTGGTTATTCAACATCACCATTAACTGTAAGTGAAGTAAAAGAATTATCTGCGGCTATTGATGAATTAACTCCAATAGAAAAAGTAAATCTTTCATTAGCTATTGGTTCAGATTCTACATTATGGGGTCAATTATCAGACAAAACTAATCAAGGTGTATTTGCTCAAATGGCTGCATTAGGAAATTCAAAAGTAATGGAAACAGTGTTTTTAGGGCAAGAAAGGGAATCACAACCAAATCAACAATTTAGAAGTATAACTCCAACAGAATACTTGGATAAATTTAATAGTATAGTAGGGGATGTTTTTGGCCCAAACGATGCTAGTAATGTTATACAAACTGCTTTATATCATTATTATGGTAATAATACAGGTGGTTATGATCCTGATAAATTTGAACTTTCTGTTCAAGCTGTTACTGGTGGTATTGGAAAAACGCGAGGTTATAAAGTTGAGTTAATGCCTAACGTAAGTGCTGATAATTTAGATGAATATTTTGTTAGTTTAACTACAGAAGATTTAGAAAAGATGAATATTAATGATAGCCCTACACTTAAAAATTCACTTAATAAAGGTCAAATTAAATCTGTTGGCTTAGGTCAATATCAATTATTTGGTACAGATGGAATGGTAATACTAGATAACAAAAACAATCCATTTATTTTTGAAATTGATGAAGAAAAAATTAAAGATGCACAATTTAAGTTACTACAGCGTAACTCTCGTCGTTTAAATAGAGTTGATTTGGCTAACTTAGCAGGCTTTAGTCTAAATCCAAAAACTAACAAATTAGAAAAAAGACAATAGATAAATAATGCCTATTTTATCGGAAGAAGATCGAAGATTTTATTTGCAAAACTTGCCAACGCAAGCGCAAATAGAACCTGATTTTTTTGAAACTCTTACATCAGCCTTTGATTTTGTAGTTGACGAAGAACTTTCTATTTCTAGTTTATTAAATAATCAGGGATATGATGATCGAAACGAAGAAATTAAAAAAATGGTTGATGGTGGATTTGATATTAAACCATACACTAATGTTGTTGGAGAAATTGATTACGCAAGATTATCATCTGATACAGGCACAATTAAGTCTGATTTTCAATTATGGGGAGAACGTCGAGACATTTTAGCTAAACGCCGTATTGAAAATCAAAATGTAATGGAGCGCGGCAGTGGTCTAGCCCAATTTTTAGGAAGCATGGGCGCGTATATGCTTGACCCTGTAAACATAGCTACTTTTCCTATAGCTATAGGTACTGCTTATAAAGGAATGTCTGTATTAAGTCGAGCATTAATGACAGGCAGAGATGCAGCAGGAATAGCAATTGCTACAGAATTAGCTATTCAACCATTAGTTTATCAACATAAAAATGCGATTGGCTCACCGTATGAGTTTAACGATGCGTTAATGGCAATTAGTACAGCAGCAATAGGCTCTGCTGCGCTAGGTGTCGCTGCCGGTGGCATTGCAGGGTACATTAAAAAAGTAAAAGAAAAAACAGCTTTTATTGACGTTAATCAAAATGTTGTTAAACAAGGAGATAATTTTTTTGTTAAACAACAAATAGATGTAAACGGTGAAAAATTAATTGAGTTAAAACAAATTACTTCTGAACAAGCTGAAATATTAACAACAAATAATGAAATTTCTGAATCGCTTAGAATGTTATCTTCTATTGAAGAACAATTATTAATGCAAAAAAATGAACAAAGAATTACTGACGATCTTTTAAAAGCATATGATAATTTTACAGCAGACAATGGAGTATCTGGTTGGGATGTTGGGTCAAGTACAGATTTAGAATTACGACAAAAATTAGAAAAAGTTTTAGACAATAGACAAAAAGAATTACAAAAATCACAAACTTTTGCTGAATTTTTTAACTTAAAAGGAAAATTAAATACACAAAGTTTTTTAGATGCAGGTTTAGATCCAAAAGATTTAAATGCATTTAATGCAAATGTTCAAGTAGGAAAGCAACTTTTTTCTTCAAAAGGAAAAATAACTGTTGATGGAGCTAATGAACAACTTTTAGAAATGTCATATCAATATTATGATGCAACAAACCCTTTTTATTCTGTTGATCTTGTTAAAGATATTTTGCAAAATCCTAAAAAAATGGTTGATGATACGGTTGACGCAGAACTAGCCGAAATACAACAACGTTTTGATGACTTGCAACTTGAAACAGATACGCCTTTGTTTATACAAAAAGTAATAGAAGATGATGTAGAACTTGATGCAGCAATACTTAGGGATAACGAAGCTACTACAAAAGCGCTTCAAGGACCAAATTTAACTTATCAAGATTATTTTGTTGAGCCACCTCCAACTGCACCTATATCTACAGTCGGATCATTGCAGCGACATTTGTTAAATGATGAAGGTTTAGCGGAATTTTATGACAGAGACATAGCAAACTTTAACGCTTTAGATACTAATGATATTAAAATTGATGGAATAACGTCAAAAGAATATATGAAAGCATTAGACGATCAAATTGATGGAATAGAATCTGTAAGGGTGTGCGCTCTTGGCTAAATCTCCTAAAGACCAAATAACTTTAAATGCTAATATAGAAAGCAATGACCCTGCTGTTATTAAAAATGCAACTAATCCTAGAGAAAAAGCTAATTTTCTTGATATAGGAATGGAATCCCGTGAAGGACAAGCGCCTGTTTCTAAAGGAACAACTGCTAATATTAAAGAAAAAAATCTTGACGCTATACATTCTAAATACAGTAAATGTATAGATACAGCAGTACAAGGTGGAAGAATTACTAAAGCTATTGGTCAAGACGTATTGGCAGCAGAAAATCCAGAAGAAGCTATAGCAAATTTAGTTAAAAACATAACAAGAGAAAAGCGAGAAAGAGCAATTCAAACAATTAGAATTGCTGAACAATATCAAAATATAGCAAATCATAAATCTGAAAATGCTATGCAAGGCTTAATGTCTGTAATGGTTAAAGATATGGGATGGTCAGGAATATTTAAAAAAGGCAAAAGTAAAGATTATAAAGGAGGTCAAGCTACTTATTTAAATGTTGATACTTTAGGAAATGTTTATACAAAAAAATATCTATCTGCTTTTGGTGATTCTTTGTCAATTTTTAGAACTAAATTATTTGGTTTAACACAAGATCAAAAAAGTTTAGATATGTTTATTAAAGCAGTTTATGGCATGGATGTAGAAGACAGTAAAATCTCTAAAGCCGCAAAAGATTGGTTAAAAATTGTTGATGATATGAACAACGAATTTAATCTTAATGGCGGTAGTATTAGTAAAAATGAAAATTTTTTATTGCCACAAAATCACGATATGCGCCGCGTTAAAAAAGCTGAATATAAAAATTGGCGAGCATTTATTGACGATAAATTAAATAGAGAATTAATGGTTGATGACCAAGGAAGACAACTTTCTGCTCCTAATTTAGAAGCTGCTTTAAAACAAGTATTTGAAACTATTACTACTGGTGGTTTAAACAAACAAAAAGATTTTACTGTTCCAAATTTAGGAACAAAACTATCTCGCAAAGGTTCTGATAAAAGATTTTTGTATTTTAAAGATGCTGATTCTTGGATGGCATATCAGAATGAATTTGGTAAAGGAGACATTTTAACAACGCTTACTGACCATATTCAAAATATGAGCAATGATATTGCGTTAATAAAAATTCTTGGTACTAACCCACGACAAACTTATGAAATTTTAAAAGCACAAGCGCAAAAATTACAATTAGAAAGAAATAGTCCGGCAATGCAAAATGAAATAGGCACACTAGATGCTGTATATAAAACAATTAGTGGTGAAGTAAATAATGGCGAACAAACAACTTTAGCTGATGGTTTTCAATTTATTAGAAATGTAGAAGTTTGGTCAAAATTAGGTGGCGCTGCTCTTTCATCTGTAACTGATTTGGCGACAAATGCTTTGACAGCAAACTACAATAATATGTCTGTTACTAAAGTTTGGTCTAGGCATTTAAGTTTAATGAATCCTGCAAACGAAGATGACAAAATTTTTGCGGCAAGAACAGGTTTAATATTTGATTCATGGCTTGGACGAGCGCATGGAGCAAATAGATTTACTGATACTTTAGGTATAGGTAAAAGTGCAAAAGTAGCAGAAGTAACTTTAAGAATGTCAGGTTTAGAAGTATGGACAGATGCAGGGCGTAAAGCATTTGGAATGGAATTCAGTGCAATGCTAGGCGATAATTTTAATAAATCATTTGATGAATTAGATGATGCATTAAAAAATAATTTTGAAGTATATCAAATTACAAAAAATGATTGGGATAATTTTCGTTCTACAGAAAGATTAGATTTAAGAGGATCAAAATTTGCTGATTTTACCAAAGATGAAAGTATGAAATTTCATTCAATGGTTTTATCTGAAACAGATTATGCTGTTCCTACCCCTGATGCAAGAGTAAGAGCAATAGCAACTGGAGGTTTAGAAAGAGGATCTATATGGGGACAAATTGCAAGATCAGCAATGATGATTAAATCTTTTCCTATTACTATGGCTACTACTCATTTAATGAGAGGCGCATCACAATCTACAGCAAGAAATAAAATAATGTATGTTGGGTATTTAGGTGCAAGCACAACTGTAATGGGAGCATTTGCTTTACAAATAAAAGATTTAGCTGCCGGAAGAGAACCTAGACCAATGGACAGTCAGAAAGATTGGGTAACAGCATTTATTCAAGGTGGTTCTGGTAGTTTATTTGCAGATTTTGTTATTTCTGACGTAAATAAATATGGAAAAGGTTTTTTTGAAACAGCAGCAGGGCCATTTGCCGGACGAATTAATGATACTTATGGAGTAACTGTTGAAGCAATAATGACCGACCAAGAAAATATTGCAGGAAAAAATATACAATATATTAAAAATACTATTCCTGATCCGTGGCCTGTGCAATTAATTATGACTTCAATGTTTGACAATATTCGCCTTATGGCAGATCCAAAATATGAATCTACATTAAGACAAATTAGAACAAAAAGACAAAAAGAATTTGACCAAGGTTACTGGTGGGAGCGCGGCCAAACACCGGCAGAAGTTTTCTCAGAATGATCTATAACAGCATTTATAGTATAATCCGCACAATATGAGGTGCAGAAATGACAGTAACAGCAGCAACAACTAGAAACGATTATGTTGCAACAAGTGGGCAAAGGGTATTTGCGTACACGTTTACAGCTTTGCTTGAAAGCGATATAAAAGTTCTAAAAAACGGAACTGCATTAGCACTTGGTGAAAGTAATGATTATACGTTGTCTGTAGTAGGAACATATGGCGGTAATGTTACTCTAACTTCTGATGCTGTTACTGGCGATAAAATTGCTATTTATTTAGATATGCCTTTGTCTCGTACAACTAATTATCAAAACAGCGGAGACTTTTTAGCACTTGATGTAAACGGTGATTTTAACAAATTATGGTTGGCTATTCAGCAAGGCACAACTGATCTTATACGAGCTATTAGACGGCCTGTTGCAGATGCAGGCACTATTAACATGGAGCTGCCAATTGCTTCTAGTAGAGCTAGTCAATTATTAGGATTTGATGCTACTGGTGCAGTAGAAGTATTGCCTTATACTGCGTCAGGCGTTGAAATACTAACAGTAGATGAGTTTACAGGCACTGGCTCTCAAACGGCATTTACTCTTACTGATGCACCGGCAGTAGCTACTTTATTACAAATATCTATTGATGGATTAATGCAACAGGTAAGCTCTTATAGCCTGTCTGGATTAATTGTTACATTCTCTGAAGCACCGCCATTAAATTCTAAAATAGAAGTACGAAAGTTTATCCGCAATACAGATGTAGTGGGTGATATTACAGGCGTAGTGGCGGGTACAGGATTAAGTGGTGGTGGTACTACAGGAAATGTAACGCTTGCAATTGATTCTACTGTTGCAACGCTAACAGGCAGTCAAACGCTAACGAACAAAACGCTAACAAGTCCTGTTCTGAATACTGGATTAAGTGGCAGCGCATTTCTTGATGAAGATAATTTTGCAAGCAACAGCGCAACGAAGGTGGCTAGTCAGCAATCAATTAAAGCCTATGTAGATGCTAATGGATTTTCTATTACTGTTACAAATGTGACAGCAAACGGAACTACGGCTGCAAAAGATAATCTTTACTACATAGCGAATGCGGGCGTGACTATAACATTACCTTCTAGCCCGACTGCGGGAGATGTTGTTTACATTGCACATGGGAATTTTACCAACACCGTAATTGGCAGAGGCGGCAGTAATGTAATGGGCGCTGCCAGTGATTTAACAGTAGATGTGGCAAACATGGGTTTGACGCTTGCATACACAACAGCAGCTAGAGGATGGGCGCTGATATGAGTACATTAAGTTCGTTAATTTCTGGTGGCGGTGGTGGTGCTTTACCGCAAATTGCACTAACTCAAAGTCAAACTTGGGTTCCTCCTCAAGATGGAAATATTTGTATTCATGTGATTGGCGGTGGTGGGGCGGGTTTATCTTCTACTGGGACTTTAAACTCAGGCGGGGCAGCAGGATACTGCAAAAAAAACAGTTTGGCAGTAACTACTAGCGGCAGTTTTACTGTGGTAGTTGGAGTAGGTGGCCCAAGAGTAAGCGGTGGAGCAACGCCTGTTGCCGGTGGCAATTCTACGGTAGCGGGGACGGGGCTATCAGCTACGCTTACAGCCAATGGTGGTGGTGCTGCTACTACTAGCGCAAGTGGAGCGGGCGGCAGTGCGGCGAACGGTGACGTAAATAACACCGGCGGGGCAGGCTCAAATGGCGGTGGTGGAGCAGTTGGAGTGTACGGAACAGGTGCATCGGCTGTTTTCGCTGTAAGTGCAGGACAATCTGACGCGGCAGCAGACGGTATTGGCTTGTCAGGATTCGGTCAAATTACTGGAGGAAATGCAGGGTCGTTTCATCACTCATCAGGTTCAGTAGGATCGGGCACTTTTAATGCTCCAGATGGCGGGTCATTAAGCGGTGGTGGTACTTACCAACAATCTACCTCTAACAGTAATTATATTGCAGCCGGTAACGGAGGCATAGGAGCGGGAGGGGGCGGTTCTGCCAACGGAGCGGGGAGTAACCAAGCCTATGCCGGAAAAGGCGGCGACGGGCTTGTACTAATTCAATACTTACCGTCGTAAAGGAGAATAATATGAGTAATTTATGGATTATTAAAGACGCTGACGGCAACGTGACCAATCCTTGCATTCGCGGCCAAGAGTCTTGGGTCAAAGCTAATTTTGATTATGTTGAAGCATACGTTGAGCCAACAGCACCAGAGCTTACAGCGGAACAAGAGGCGCGTATGTGGCGTGATATGGAACTAATAGCCACTGACAATACTCCATCTGATCACAGTCAATACGATGCAATTATTGCCTATAGGGTAAGCCTACGCTCATGGCCATCGCAAGAATCGTTCCCCGCAACCAAGCCAACTTTGGGTAGTTAATCATGGCACTTACTAAAGCGCAAAACAG
>Ga0209634_1000742_pt1 | contig 24761 bp, 28 predicted proteins | sample LinPmetageLP40_FD_184043 | JGI IMG/M metagenome (GOLD analysis project Ga0209634, IMG submission 184043) | Marine viral communities from the Pacific Ocean - LP-40 (SPAdes) (version 2) | ecosystem: Environmental > Aquatic > Marine > Oceanic | place: Pacific Ocean | collected 2010-08-26 | reverse complement strand
TATAGATCGTGGCTTGGTGGTTATTAACGAAAAGGATTACCTGTCTATAGAAGGTATGGCATCCAATATCATTCCAGAAGCGGATATGTATTTGAATGGCGACAATAAAATACCAGAAGCATCTTTTTATTGGTACGAAGACGACGTGCTTTGCAAATGCAGACCAGACGTTATCTGTTCTCCGCAAGGACCGCACCAGGACTTTGAGATTGTAGCGGTGGATTACAAGACCACGTTCAGTTGCAGTCCAGAATTGTTTCTAGAGTCTGTATTGAAGTACGGCTACGACCAACAAGCCGCTTGGTACAGAAGAGGATTGGAAGCCGCAGGCTACCGAGTCAAAGAGTTTGTATTCGTAGCGCAAGAAAAGAAAGAACCGTACGCGAGTAAAGTATTTTTAATAACGGAAAAGCAAATGGACAAAGCCTGGATACAAATGTCTGCAAGCTTAGAGTCGTATAAGAAGTATCTTAAAGGAACTAAGCCTACCATTCATAACAGTCCGAATATTGTTACACTTGATTTAGATGGCCAAGATTAATTCAAGAAACAAAGGCGCTCAGTTTGAGCGTGATATAGCTAAGATCCTTAACGAGTTCTTTATTGAAGAGGGTATTGATTACCAGACCAAACGCAATCTGGATCAATACCAACAGAAGGATCAATGTGATTTGGAAATGCCGTTCTTTGCAATAGAATGTAAGTTCTATAAAGAAGGCGATCTTTTGCGTCCTGCCTGGTGGGAACAAGTGTGCAAGGCTAGTGACGGCAAAATACCCGCGTTGATTTACAAATTTAACCGCAGACCCATTCGGGTTTGCGTCCCTTTATCGGCTATTAATTTGGATTGGGTAGTGGACCATTCTAAGGTGGCTGTATTGTCTATGGATGATTTCTTATCTGTCTTAGCAAGCAATTGGAAGCTGTACTCTAAATAAAAATGCTAGGTTGAGCGTTTGCTCTTAGCGACTCCTAGCGTAGCCGACGTGGTCAAAGTGAAGGTTTGCTTGGGACAGACGTTTCACTTTGGGGAGACTCACCCATACTAGGCGGAAGATCAGCAGCTTTCGGAGCTGATTGTCTTACTAGCGGTTTGTATCCAACGATCTTATTGGTATCACCGTAATCTGAATCAGCTTCCGCTTCTTCAACAGCCAACGATACAATAAATGCTTTACCGTGTAGATCGTGTGCGCTTTTAGGTGGATTGTCGTTACCAAAGCCTAACGCTTTGCACAATCTGGCCCAATCCGCTTTTGCATACCCAAGATACGTTGGGTTATCTTGCCATAACATGAATGGTTTACGAACCATCATACCTGCGTATTTATCGCCTGTAATTTCTAGTTCAAGCCATATCATGTCGTTACCCGCTTGCGATTTCTTTTTCTCGCAAGTTGTAACCTGACAAGGGTAATCCCCTTTAGGCATAGCGGTATTATCATTACCCGCATCATCTACATTAAAATCAAATCCTTCAAAATCACTCATTCTGCACCTCCTGCAAATCCAAGTTTATTAATTACATCAGTCAAGTTCGGACTTTCAAACTCTTCCAATTTACCAGAACGATCTTTGGCAATATATCCTTGCCCAAGTCTCGTTTGTAACCAACGAGAGGTTACTCTTTTGCCTTCTTCATTCTCATCTTCAAATGAACGCATCACCAGGACTTCATCAAAGAAGTACGGGATTTGCGTGGGCAGCTTTGCCCCAACCATCATCGGTTGATAATGAAACATGCCAGAAGATTCATCGCGTTCCCTACTTTGTTTGGCGATGAATACCACGTGCAACGGCAGATCTCTAAATCTACGCATCGTCTTAATCATCACTTCGATGACCTCGCCGTACGCACGTCTAGGATCTTTACTTTTTGCTTTCTCTTGAGACAACAAAATCTCAGACATTTCAGTGACACTATCTAAACAGACAGTATCGTAGTCTAAGGTTCCGTCTTCTAAGAGTTGAGCAATCTCTTCTATCTCTGATGCTTCCTTAACTTCAATAGCCGTTAAGTTTGTAGCGTCTTTGATAGACAATAAACCACTCTCCATGCTGACAACCAAGGTCTTACCTGGTGCTGTCTGACAGAGGGTAGTTTTTCCGACCCCACTCTCGCCGTAGACCAACAGCTTCGCGCCTTGTTGTTCTACTAACTCGTTGGGACTTTTGATACGATTTAAAATTTTATCGTTCATATTACTTTCTCCACTTGTTAACAAAATTGTTTTCAGTTACTATATGTTGAAAACAAAAGTTAACCTATTGTAAACATGAACAAAGCAAAAAACAAGAACCAATGGAAGATTAATTATCTTTACCGACAACAACAACTATTGGAGAAGGACCTGATGACTTTATATCAAGAAGGTCTAAAACCAGAATATAAGGAGAGAGAAGTGGAACGTATTACGCTAAAACAGTACATAGAATTTATAGGTATAGAACCAGCAGCAGAATTATTTGATTGCTCGTCTGCGTCAACAAAAGCCTGGAGATATGGCCTAAGACAGCCTTCAATAGAACAAGCCAAAAAAATCATCCAAGCATCCAAAGGTAAGTTGGATTTTGAATCAATCTTTGGTCCAATCGAAGAGTCTGCTAAGACAAAGAAAGCGGTTGAATAGTGTTAGACGTCAAAGCATCTGCGCAGGATTCTGCGTTGGAGCTTGCTCTTGCTTATGCGGAAAGTGGTTACAGTCCCGTACCATTACTAAGACATAATAAAGTACCCCCTAAAGAACTGGGGAGCTGGCAACAGTTCAAAGAGCGACAACCGACAACAGAAGAAATAACTCGGTGGTTTAAGAACCGCAACGATTTAGTTGTGGCTTTAATCTGCGGTAAATTCATAGTGGTGGACGCAGACACCCCAGAAGCCTGTATATGGGCAGAGGAAAATTTACCCAACACTCCTTGCAAAGTGGTTACAGGCAAGGGCATGCACTATTACTACAACAACCCAGAAAACTACACCACCTACGTAGCCAGAAGAACCGAGACGTCAGATCCTGCAAAGCTTATTGATATAAGAGGAGTGGGTGGTTTAATTATTGCGCCTTACAATATTCACGCCACAGGAGCCATTTACGAACCTAAGTTCATAGACGGTTGGGATTGGCACAACACAAGCGATTTACCAAATCTAACCAAAGAACATTGGGTAATGATTACGGGTGCTGAAAAGTTAAATGGCAAGGCCATTACTTCTCCGTTTTCAATGGAAGGTGTGGTTGCGGGAAGCCGTAACGACAACGCCGCTCGATTAGCAGGTAACTTAATAGCAAAGAACGTCAGTATAGAAATGGTTGAATTCTTTGTTCAATCTTGGAATCAACAGAACAAACCGCCCTTACCAAGATCAGAAATATCCACTACAGTTAACTCTATATTAAAGACCCACGAAAGGAAGAACCAACAGGCTCCTGCTTTTATACAGAGAAAGTACAACGTGAACGAACCAAGCGATTTATACAACCCTCCAGGTATTGTAAAAGATATTTTTGAATACTCGGAAACAATAGCGCAGATACAACAACCTGCGTTATCAATGCAGACCGCGTTGGCTTTAGGTTCAGTAGCGTTGGGAAGAATGTACCGAACCGACATGAATAACTTCAGCTCCATGTTCTTTATGTGTATTGCTAAATCAGGACAAGGAAAAGAAAACGTAAAGACGGTTATGGAATCCGTATTGGACGGAGCAGGACATGGGGAGATATTGGCGGGAGACGGTTACACTTCAAGCGGTGCGGTTTACAGCTTACTAAGACATAAGCCAACACACATTACGGTAATGGACGAATTCGGTAAAAGATTGGAAAGTATATCCAAAGCATCCAATTCTAATAAAGAGGACGCTTTACAGGTCCTTATGGAGACGTGGGGTCGTTGTCACGGCACGATCAGACCAGACAACTACTCTATGATGACTTTAACCCAAAAACAGCAACAAGAGGCTCTGGATCGCTCTACAATTAAACCTGCTATTACGTTGATTGGTATGTCCGTTCCCAGAAACTTTTACGGCGCTTTATCAACAGGTCGTATCGTGGACGGATTTTTAAATCGTTTTATAGTCGTTGAATCTAAGTTGCCAAGAGTCGTGGGCAGAATGGTACCATTCGTGGAACCTTCACACGCCATATTGGAATGGGTGCGTAAGGTAAGAGAAACCAAGAATGAAATGGAGCAGATAGCCAGAGACAACTCAGAAGTGGACTTTAAGCAACGCCTGGTTAACTTTGACGATGAATCTAAGGCGTTACTCAATAAACTGGCTTACGAGTTAGTGGATCAACAAAACAAATTAGAGAAAGACGGATTAGAAGTGTTGTTGTCCAGAACCAGAGAAAAAGCGATGCGTCTGGCTTTGATATGCGCACTTGCTGACAATCCTCACACCAATACGATTAAAGGCGATATAACCAAGTGGGCAATAGATTACGTCTACTACTACGATCAAGTAATGGTAGCCACGTGTGAAGACAAGGTAGCAGGTTCTGAAATGGAAAGCCGTATCAAGCAAGTTCTTAGCTTTATAAGGACGCAAGGGGAAATGGGTATCAGTCGTCGAGATATAGACAGACGAGAGTTATTCAGATCAATGAAGTCTTTTGAAGTAAAAGAAATCATCAATCGCTTAATGAACGCGGGAGAAATACAAGAGAAAGACGTAAGAGTAAAAGCAACAGGGCGACCAATGAAAAGAATAGTCGCAATAGATCCTAATTTTTTCGATGATTAAAGAAACAAAACAAATGATGTATGAATTAACAACGGTATGGTTTTATTTATTAATAGGGATAGTGGTGCTGTCGATAACAGCAGCTTCCATTCCTTTTATAGCTTTAGGCCGTTTGACTCAGCATATTTATGAAGGAGTTACAAATGAACGCGAAACCGAAAATGGAAACGATCAGCGATCAAAAGCGCGAAGAGCGTGTCGCTGGATTTATAGAAGGACTCTGGGGCGTAAGGTGTCATAAGCTACCAGTCAGTTACGGCCTAGATTATTGGTGCGAGAGCAAAGAGTCTTCGTTCTGGTTAGAAGTTAAATGCCGTAGCTTTGGTATTAATAAGTACGACACTTTGTTACTGAGCGCATCTAAGTTACGTATGGGAGCTGCGTTGTCTTTAGCAACCAATCAACCATTCGTTTTGGTGTTTGCGATGACGGACAGCGTGTATTCACACACTTGGGACAGAACCAAAGTCTACGACGTACGTTTCGGTACAATAGCTGAACCGCAACTGCCAGAGGATTCAGAGCCGTACATACATTTAAGTAAAGATGAATTGGTTTGTCTGTCAGACCACGCGTTAGGATTTGATCGGGAAGAGTTGGGGTTAACTTAAACCAGTCCTGCTATCCCTTGGTTCTGTCTACGGTTTGCTATATCTTCGTTAGCAATAGAGCCACCCAATAAACTTCTGCTAATACCTGCTGTTCTTGGCGGTGGTGCAATAGGATTAATTTTTGGTATTTCAAGTCCCCTACTAAGCGGTTTAGCCACTTGGTCAATTACTTGTCTTGCTTGATCTTGAAATCCTTCTGCTTGTCCTAAAACTCCAGAATCTTGCAAATTTCTTTTTATGCCTTCTGATGCCTCAGTAGATTTTTGTCCTAGAGCAGAAAAACCTGACAAACGTATGGCCTTTTCAAAAGCGTCCACCACTTCCCCCATTGCACTTTTATCCGTTCTTGCCAACATACTGACAATTCTTGGATTAGCAAACAACGTTTTGTAAACCGTTAACGTTACAACTGTAGGCAAAAGATTGAAATTAAAGAACCCTGCTGCAAGAGTACCAGCTACGATAGAACCCGCTCCAGTTTTTTCTGCTCCTGATACGGTTACATTTAACGCTCTTGAAAATCCTTTTAACGATTGTTGCAAGTCTTTACCAAACATCGCTTCTAATGTTTCGTCTCCGTACGAATCTAATGCTTTCTGAAAATTTCCAGGTTTAAATATTTCTGCTAAATCACTTCCACCACCAGGTATGCCTTTTTTAATTAATTGCTCTAAAGCTTCGTCTTGTATGTTTAAGAAAGCTTCTTCAGAAACTTGATTCCTAACTTGGTTAATTGAAACTGCGCTGTTAGGTCTAAAAACTACTTGGGCAATGGTTTCTGGCGTTGCTCCTTCTACGTTGGTTAATATTTTGGACTGTTCAAATTTAAGTACTTCATCACTTGCTTTAGCTTTGGATTCTAAAGTATCTAAAAATTTGTTAAATCCTGGACCAAACTCTCCGTTTGGATTTAATCTTATATCATCTGCCAGTTTTATTATTTCTTCAGGTTTTAATTTAGGACTGTACTTGTTAAATTGATTTAGTGTTGCAATCATTTGCCCGTAATTTTCTCCAAGCAAAGGTTTTAACGCAGCGTCGTATTTGGTTATTTCTCTAACGTATCTTGTAGGATTAAAAACTCCTGTTACTGGATCGGTAGCTGTCTTAACGGAATCGGCAAATAACTTTCTGGTTAAATCTGCTCTAAGGTGTTCTGCTTGCGCCAAACCTTTTTGCGGTCCTGCTATTCCTTCTCGCAAACCACCTCTAGTTACTGCATCAAGTACGTTTCGCATGCCAGTTGAATCAGCCTTTAATAATATTTGTTCGTATATATCATCCGAGTGTTTTCCTTTTGGTCCTTCCGTAACAATCTTTTGAACAATGCTTCTGTTAAAAGGAACCATGTCTTCAAAATATTGTGTATTGATGTCTCTTAGTCTTTGTACCGTATCCGTTACTACTTTTTTTTGTGGTGAACTTAAAAAAGCAGTTTCACCTGAAACCAATAAATTATTTGGAGCATCTGTAATTTGTTCGTCAACTTTTTTAATAACGTCTTGTAAAAATTTACCCACGCCTTTTGTTTTATTTCCAGCCATTAATTGTGTTTCAATTAAAGTGGAGCGAATTTCAATTAACGTGCTTAAATTGACTCCTTCTGAATATTGACCTGTGTTTATTTCTTTGCTAAGTCCTCTAATAAGACCTAATGCCCCTTCTTCATCTGGACCGTATTTTAAGAGAGGCTTTTGTACTGATAAATAATCGTCTATGTATGTAGATATTCCTTTTAAATCAGACGTTAACTTAGAAGTAAACGCATCTCCTATTCCTATAGATCCTGCCCCAGATCCTGCTTTTGAATCAATTCCTAAATTTCTAAGCGCGCTAAAAGCATCATCGTAATCTGCTCTAAAATTACTTTGCATTGATCGGTAAGATTCTCTAATAGTGTCTTGAACACTTTTACCCAACTGCGCTCTGCTTACATCTTCTAAAATTGGACCAAAACCTCCTGTTTCAGCAGAAAGATCTTTCATTAATTTATCAAGGTAATTAGAAACTTCTTTGTCAGCAGATTTTAATTTATCTCGCGCAATTTTTATTTCGTTTGATGCAGCTCCTGTCCCTTGAAAGTCAGAAAATTGTTTTGAAGCAGCTCTTTTAGCAGCTAATTTTTCTTGTAATTTAGCAAGCGCTGCCATGTTGTATCCTGCCAAACCTTTTACTCTGGTTGACTTGCCCGCAATGGTTTCACCAATTCCTTGCATCCTGCCTGGTATAGATCTTTGTAAAAAACTTTGACTAACAGCACCTTTAGCATCTAAATCTGCTATTTCTCCTTTCTTAACTGCTTTGGCGATGTCTTTTTCATTAGCCATTCTGCCTAACTTTTGATCCAGCCTCATTACGTCATCCATGTCGTACCCTTTACTAACCACGTAAGCATCTCTTACATCAATAGTAGGTGCTTTTTTACCAAAGAACGCTGCAAATCCTGTACCAATAAGTTCTCCTGCGCCCTGACCCAAGGCGGCAAACTTAAACTCTCTTAACATCAAGTCTTGAATTTCTTCTCTGTCTTGTAACTGTATTTGTTGTTGAGTTTCAAATGCTTCTTCACCACCTTTACCTAACGCAGCGCCAGATGCGGCAGCTAAAATTCTTCCGCCTCTTAAACCAAGTACGGATTGCAATAATTTAACTCCTCTTAAATGAGGAGACATCGCAGCTATTGCTCCAAATACAGGACCAACCAATCCTGAAAGATCAGCCAAATCCCCATGTGAATATCCTGTTTCGTCTACTACTACGTTTTTGTCGGTATAATCTTTTTCATCGTACAGGCCTTGTTCTATTAAACTTTTTTGACCTTCTGGAGTAATGGACAAATCGCCTTTGGTGTTGTACGTAAATCCTTCAGTACCAACGTAATTCATCAGTACTTTTTCTTTTTCTATTTCCCTACCGCGTTCATCTCTTTTTTCACCCAAACCCAAAAGACCCCTAAGTTTCATGCTTTTTAAGCCTGTCTCGTAATTAAAGTTTAGTTTATCGTAAGCTTCAGAGCCTGTTCTTTTATTGACTGCTTCTTTGGCCTTTAAAACAGCACTTTCTTGATCTTCTGCTTCTACTCTAACAATTACGTCTTCGGCTAGTTTTACGTCAAAAATCATTTTTTAGTATCATCAATAAACGTTATAGAAGAGTCGTATCCGCCGCTAATTTTTCCTTGTGAGCTTATAAATTGATCTAAAGGAGTTGCAAAATCTTTAAAAAATATTGTTGCTATTTCTTCATCTATAAGTTCAGGCGAATAACGACTTATATACAAAGTTCTGGATTTAATGTTTCTTTGAGCTTCGTTTCTTTTTTGTATAATGCTTCCAATGTTGTCATCTAATTTTATTTTTATGGCAGCTACTGTATCAAGTTTTAAATTATCTAAACTACCCACTACTCTTTTTGCAATGTCCCTGTCTATATTTGATATGGTTCTGCCAGACTCACCTAATATTTCTTTAATATTTCTATTGGTTAAAATTTCAAGTGCTATCTGCGCTCTTCTTGTAGATGATAATTTACTAGGATCATCTAATTCTCCTGTAAAACCGCCAACCACGTCAGCTACTGTTGCTCCAATTTTGCTTGTAAAGGATGCTAAATTTGAATCTCCATTTGCAAAATCTATAACCGATTGCGCTAATTCTTGCGCAGCTAAAGCATTGTTATAATCCCTAACATCTTGATTTAATTTAACACTAGCTTCAGTAACATCTTTGTAAACGCCTGGTGCTATTTTGTTAGCTTCTGCTTGATCTTTTAAAAATTTAGCGTAAGTTTCTGCTTCTTTCTTTTCATCAAGAGACTTTTCTTCAGCAGCAGCAGCAGAACCTAAAGCAATACCTTTACCCATTTCTCCTGTAGATACCATGCCTTTACCAAGGTTACGTACAAATCTAATAAAATCAGGACTTTGAGTGAATTGAGAAAAATTAGTTTCAGGTGCGTTACTGCGGGAGTAAGCGGATGGCGAGCTGGGCGTTTTACCTTTTTGTCCTGTTTTTTCTAAAGGTGTACCACCCTCTTTGATAGATTTTACAATTCTTGTACTAATTTCATCTCCAGGCGAAACTTCTCTGCTGTCTCCAGTAGGACCAGAAATAAAATCATCTTCTTTTAAAGGTTCTTCTACCCAATTTTTATATTCATCACTATTTTTATAATCATTTAAATCTTCTTGGCTTGAAAAACCAACTCTACCTTCGGGACCCTCCTCTAAAATAAATTCAGGTTCGCCAGTTTCAGGTTTAATTATTGGTCCTTCTGCGCCTTTTGCGCCAAGTTTTTCTAATTCATTTTCAATTGAACTGCTACCTGCTGCTGCTACTACAATATTATCTATAGTTTCAGGACTGAATCCACCCCTTGCTTGATACCCCTCTTCAAATTCTCCTTCAAAAAAATCTCTGGTTGTATCTCCCAATTTTTTTCCGCCAAAAAAATCAACTACACTTGGAACGGTTCTTTCTAATCCTTCTCTTCCTACGTCTACTGCTCCTTTTATAAAAGAAGTTATTCCGCTACCAAAGTCTTCTGGGCCAAATGCTTTACCTCTTCTTTCATCAAGTGTTCCTCCGCTTAAACCACCCATCATCCTAAAAATACCTGGCTCATCCTCTGTAATAAATTCTTTTAAAGCTTTATCTACGTTAGCTCCTGTTTCTATATCAGGTGAATTAAATATACGATAAATATGCAAACCAACTCCTTTACCATCCTTTATATCTTGTATGCCTTGAGAGAAATCTACAATTCTTCCGTCACTTAAACGTATTTCGTTTGGACCTAAAGTTTCAACTTTTGTTGGTAAATTATTTTCAGGGGTATCTCCAAATCCTTCTTCGTTTAGTAAAGAATCTATATCAATATTTGTGTTTATGGGTGGGAGTTCTGCTGGATTTAAACTTTGACCACTTTGTGTATAAGTGCCAAGTCTTGGTTCTAAAGTTAAATCAACAGGCGGCAGTCTTTCAGGTGAGATTTCTGGTATTATATTATAAGGACCTTCTCCTAATCCGCCGTCTCCTCCTAATTCTGGAAACTGAACTGAATCAATTTCAGCATCTTCTTTCATGGAACCGCCAATTTGTTGGGCTATGCGCTCAATAGTTAACATCCCTAAATCTTTTGGCATTTCCATGCCTCTAAGAGCGTAATCTTCTTGTAAACGTTCAAATATTTCAATGGGAGACAAGCCATTTGCAGAGTAATTCGCTATCTGAGCCGTTACGTCAACAAGTGGAGCGTTTTGTACGATGTCTCCATCAGCAAACATTCTTCTTTGTAATATGTTCATTTAACTGTATCCACCACCTGTAGTTGCAGGATTATTTGACGTGTTGGGGTCTTGTTGAGGGTATGGATTTTGACCTTGTTTATTATTGCCAGCAAAACTTGCATACGTATTAAAGAACGTACCCAGTCCCATAGTCAATGGATCTGCTGGTATGCCGTAAGTGTTATCAATTTGAGTCCCTCCACTCTGGTACTGTGGTAAGAATCCTTTTACGTAACTCGCCGCTTGCATCGGTGCAAAACGATTTAGGTCATCAGCAGCGTATCTTGAGTCTATACCTGCTTGTTTCATTCCTCTTGACGCATCATCGTATTGCATCAATTCACTTCTTTCACCTTGTCCGAGACGTTGATATTCTTGTCCAAGATCTCCATACGCTCTACCGTACCCTGCAATATCTTGTCCTATTCCTCCGATGTCTCCTGAAATTCCTCGTATGTCACCTGCAATGTTCCTTGCTAAATTACCACGTTGCCCGCCTATTCCAAGAAGGTCACTTGAATATCCTCTTCTGGCACCTAACATGCTTTGTCCTAAACCAGACTCAAATGATCCAGCTCTTTCTAAAGCACCTCTACCGTACTGAGATTCTCCAATCGCTCTTTGTTGAGCCGTATCAAACCCACCAGAACGTATACCTGCTAAAGCTTCTCCTACGCCCCTACCAAGTGCTGCCCTTCTTTCATCAGCCGAAAGTCTGGCTCTAGAACCAAAAGCAGATTCTCCGCCACTACCTATGTTTTGCGCTCGCGCTGATATATCATTTATCTCACCTTGTTTGAACGCATCATCCAAAGTTTGTTGTACTACTTGTTCTTCAAAAGGATTATAAAAAGCTTGGGTAGAACGAGGATCAAATCCTTGTAGAGACGCTCTTTGAAAATCTCTAGCAGATGGCCCTTGTCTTCCGTAACTGCTTGTTAGGTCTTGCATTCCACCTTGTAACTGTCTTTCAGCTTGAGAAAAATACGGTTGTTGTATTTGACCAGAACGACGAGTAGCACCTAAAGCTTCATTTATTAAACCCCTTCTTTGACCAGTGGTACCCATGCCCTGAGACAAAGCATTTTCGTAAGCACCTAAATATGGCTTGTATCCACCTATACCAGAATAAGCTCCTTCCATCGCTCTGTTAGCAAAGGGAGAAAAACCCGCTACCCCTTTTGCTTGAAAAGGTCTTCTGTAAGCTCTATTTGCCGCTGTAGTAGCTTGAGATATTATTCCTGGAGTGTCAGGCGAACCAAAATAAGCCTCCCTTACAAATGGATCTGATAAAGATTCTCGTCTTTTTATATCTTGTAAAACAGGATTAATTTGATTAGGTACTTCCGCCATTAGATTGCCTCAAATATGTTCATTACTTCACGTAAATTAGTTACACCTTTTTCTCTATCAGGATTGTTATTTTTAATTAACTCAATGCCTGTTTTTTTCTTTTTAACGTCGTAAGCACCAGCACCTTCAGTTGCTGCGGCTGTAAATACAAACTCACCATCGCTTAACATCGCTGGTATATCATCTGAAGTGCCCGTTCCAGGTCCTTCTGATTCACCACCGTCACGCATATCTATTTCAGCTACTCCGCCCTTTGCGTAGTACATTCTGTTATCTATTGGACCGCCCTCTGCAACGGACAATACAGCAGGCTTTGGTGCTAATCCAAACTCGCCTCGAGTACCGCCCGTTCCTAAGTCAGATGCCAATTGATATCTCCCTAATTGATCCATACTTACTTGAGGAGTATTGGCAAGACCGCCTTCTCTTCTTTTGTAATCGTCGTAAACCACTTTACCTAACATACCCATTCCAGCCATTCCAGCCAAACCGCCCAAACCGCCGCCGCCGCCAAATAATCCAGACCCTGTCTGTTGACCGCCAGTTAAGCCTAAATTAGCAAATAACCCTTTTTTATCTTGTCCTGGAAAAATGTATTCTCCAATTGCTCCCATTCCCCCCCCTGACCCTGGGATATTAATTTTTTGTCCTATTTGTAAAGATGTTGGATTTGCAAAAACGCTAGCCAAATCGGGATTGGCTGCTTTTAATTGTTCTAAAGTCATTCCGTTCTTAGCAGCTATTTGGCTTAAGGTATCTCCAGATACTGTTTCAACAGTTCCTCCGCCCATTCCTCCGCCAAACAAACTACCTAGACCGCCTCTTATACTTGGACCTATAGTTCCTCCAAACATTCCTGTAGCACCTGCTGCGGGATTAAAGAAACCACCCAGACCGCCTGACAAAGCGCCACCAACAGTTGAAAGACCGCTTGATAAAGCACCTCCGATACCAGGTATTTTACTAACTAAACTTGTTATTCCTCCGCCTAGTCCACCTAACATTCCACCTAAAACGGTTCCAACTCCAGGTATAAATGGAAGGATAGGAGCTACTACTTTGGCTACTTTTACTACTGACTTGAACGTTTTCTTTAACCAACCAAACTCAGGTAATCCTGTTATTGGGTTGATGGACATGCCTTCGCCTACCGTATAGTTTTCGGGTGATAGTCCTGCTGCCGTCATTTCTTGTTGCAAACGTTGTCTGGTTTCAGGCGTTATAACGGGCGGTACAACCATTTCGCCTGGAGCGACGTGAGCCATATACCTGTCTTCATCTCTTCCCAGAGAGGCTAATCCTTGTCGATTTGGGTCTATTCTATTCATCATATCTCTATTCTACCTATATTTCGCGTTCAGTTGTAAGCCAAAACACCAATAAATAACGATTTCCTGATTGAACAGGCAAACCTCGGTGCATGTGGGTATAGCTTGGAAAAATAAGAGCGTTGCCTTTTGGTAAAGGTTTTACAACGCCTCGGTTCAAAAATTCAGTTCCGCCACCCACGTAATCGCCTGTATTTAAAGGGACTACCATACTTATATCAGCACTCGCATCGTGATGCCAAGCGCCTTGTTTTTTATCTTTTAAGTTGTAATTGGCTATCTGTATGCCACCTCCCGTTACGTGGCGATTCCAAAGTGTGAGAAAAATAGGGTTAGCAACGGAAAATACAACGTCCATCAAAGATGCGTACAAGTCAGGTACCATTTCATTTAATACTATTTCTGGTATCTGTCTTAACTCGTCTTCGTTTGGATTAGGAGAAAATGAAAAATGTTTTTGCATATTCTCAATTTCATCTATCATCAATTTGCAAAATACGTCTGAAAACAACGGTACGTTATAAACGTCTTTAACGGGTTCTTCTATTATAAGTTTGAGTGATAACTCTTTTGGATCCTCAACGCCTTCACTTTTATAAAAATCTATTAAGTCAGGCAAAGAAGATTTAGCTAATTTTAAAGTTTCTTCTTCAATAAACCAATCAGCAGGATTGGCTAATAGAAGATTTTTAAGCGTGTAAGAAGGTGCAGGCTGATGAAGCTTTGTTACGTTGTTAAAATTATTTTGTTCTGCCTGCATATTACTATGAGTACCAATTTTCTATGTCCCATCCTGAGACAGAACTAGTTAAACTTATGGTAATATCTCCATTTGTTTTTACCGAAACAGAGCCTACCGATGCTTGCAGTTCGTACCCCTGTGGATTAACTGGGGTATGTAGCTGTATCCATCTAGTGCCAGTATATATCTGCAACACACCAATGGATGTATTCCATATTACATCACCAATTGAGAAAGCCAAAGTGTTGATTTTTTCATCGTTGTATTGGGGTGTTGAATCAGGATCAAATGCACCTAAGTTTATTTCTAATATTCTAACCAGTCGGTTGTATATATCTCTTTTGACAAAATCATTAGATTCAATAGGAAGTCTAGTTTCTAATAATTTGCTCATCTTCTGCCGTCAGTTTTGACGTCTAATCTAGTGGCTCCCACTCTCCATCCCAAAGACAAATTGCCGTCATTTTCTTGATCGTCGTTCGATTCTATTCTAACCACCGCTTGTCTTCCTCTAGCTCTTATATTGGCTTTAGTTGTACCAGAGCTAATTTCTGATGTCGCTTTAGTGGTTAAAGACTCTCCTGGATAGTTACGCATTTTGGTAACAATATTAATGGAACCTGAGTTTTCATCTTGTAAAAAACGTATGTCAGGTATGATTGAAGATATAGAAGAAAATTGATTTCCTTCTCCTATATCAAAATCACTGGACTCTATAAAAACGTCGGTCATCGCGCTACCGTCATCGTTGTAACCAATTTCATGTTGGTAGGCGTAACCATCTTTAGTGGCTTGTGGATAATTTTGCACTCCTGAATCTAACCAAGCGTGTCTTTCTAAATTACCGTAATACCAAACTTGTTCTTGCGTGTTATAAATAACGTAACGATCTATTTCAGTTGATGAACTGGAAGGGTAAAACCAACCTATTTCATTATTTTCACTGTTGCTAAAACCATGTATTTTATAAGCCTGTCCAACGTTAAAGTCTGAAAAAACATAATGCGAAACAGAACAAGGTAATTTTTGAACGCTACCGTTATATTGATAAAAACTTCCGTAACTCATAAAATAAATACCAGAATCTCCAGAAATGGCTGCTTTAGGTCCAATCAGTCCAGTTGCTTCGTTTATTAAATTAACAGCAAAAGTAAAAGGCGGCCCTACAAATTGCATGCTGTATACCGATGTGTCAGTAAATACAATTATTTCTTGTCTTGATTTAACAGCTCCTACTATTTTAGAACCACTTGATAACCTCAAAGATCCAGCCGTATTAGTAATTAATGGTTCAAACTCCAATGCGTTTTCTTGGTCACTAAAAGAAATTAACATCGGATCAATAACTGATGATCTGGAACTTCCAGATATAGGATCAGCTCCCAATATTATTAAATGCCTATCCACTTCAGAAGTGATTACTTGTAGACCTAGCGTTGGTACTAAATTGGCTCCACTTATATCAGATAAAACAACTGCTCTTGTACTGGTTCCATCGTTTTGTACCCATTTGTAGATACCACCACCACGCGGATTAATCATTAAATCTTCACCAAAATTATCATGTGTCCAGAGTCTTAACTGACCAGAAGAGCTAATTGCACTTGTTGATCCAAAAGTACCTGCTCCCCAAGTTCCTGATCCATACCCAGCAGAAGGAACGTAAGCATCTAGACCTACATTTATTTGATAAACTCCATCTACGCCAGACCCGCCGTTTCCAGTATCACTGCCATTAGCTGTAACCGTATCTCCTGATGTATCTTTTGCAGTTATGGTGTAAGTGTTTACCGTCAAAACCCCAAGAACTTGATATTCTTGATTTAAAACTGCTGCGGTTACTACACCACCTAAAGTTGCTGCTCCAGAAATAGTAACAAAGTCATTTGCTACGGCTCCATGACTCGAATCGGTAACTGTTATTGTAGAAGATCCACTGGTTGCTGCAAAAGTAATGCCGTTAGTTGTTGTTGCTCTTACTGGTGTTATATCGTTATAAACGTTTCCTTCTTTAATGTAATATTTCCAAGTGGTGCCTAAACCTAAATAAATATTACTACCAAGGCTCATCCAGTTATGCAAGGCTCTTCCCGTACCTAAAAATGTATTATCTGTTAATTTTTCCCAGCCACTCATTTTTTCAACGTGACCATTTCTAAAACGAATTAAATTTCCGTCAAACCATCCCCCCTCATTGTCGTAAGCCGTTCCGTCACGGTTAATACCAGGTTTTAAAATTAATTTGGTGTATGCCATTTATGTGTTTCCCCATTCTTTGCTTTCAAACATTAACGCTTCTGCTGCTCTGCGTTTAACCAAACCACCTAAAACTACCCCGTTAGCTTTGTTCCATCTTTTAATCTGTTCTGGAACTTCATCGTACTTGCCTTCGTTTAAAACTTTTAGCATGGTTGATTCTTTAAGGTTTGTTGGGCCAAGGTTGTAAACCCATGCGGTTAGGGCGTCAAATTGATTTTGATTTAAAGAAACATCAACCATATCGTCTATATATTTAGTGTATTCTATAAGCTCACCAGCTAACATTTCATTAGCTTCTTGTTGTGTAATTTCCATATCTTCTGTGACACCTTTAGTAACTCCATATCCAATGGTTAGCACATTAGCTGGACAGCGATAAGCCTTTAATTCACATCCTTCATAATGTTTAATTAAAGCCAAACCTTCTTTAGATATATTCATGGTTTTATTCGCCCCACGTTCCGTCTTCTGTGATTTTTCCTGTCTTTGTTCCGCCCCAGTACTCAACTGCGTGTTTTTCTTTAATGAGTTTGGCGCAAATATCTTCACCATCTTCCGTATAAGGGATGCCAAGAATCCTTCCATATTTACCTTTACCTAATGATTTAATTTTAAATGAACCTACACAAAGCTCTTCTAAACGTTTTTTAGCCTTTAAACCCAATGCTTTTTCTTCTAAGTTTCTGGTTCTAGATTCTGGAGTGTCAATTCCAGCCAAACGAACTCTTTGTTTGTGCAGTTTGACATCAAAACCAAGGTCTAGAATGCAGTCCAGGGTATCTCCGTCTACTATTCTATCTAAGGTGGCGTTATAAACAAAAGCCTCTGGTGCGTCACTCATCTTTTTTCTCCTGTGGTTTGTCTAACTCTCTGTAATATTTGATTATAGAAAGTATGTCTTTAGTGTAACGAGTTATTTCAGCCATATCCATGCTCAAATTTTCATATTCTTTACTGGAAAGTGCGTAATATGCTTTTCTTGGAGCCTCACCCTTTTCAACTAAGTCTAAATACTCTTGCATCAGTTCTGGTGTAATTATTTCCCAATCTACTTTTGACAAGCTCATAGGGTATGGCAAAGGGGGATGATAGAGAGGTGCGCGCTCTGCGATGCTTCTGACTTCTACAGGTTTAACCCCTTGCATTAAAGAGCAACTGGCCATTAATACACTAAGACTAATTACTACTAGGTGTTTCATTAAATTGATTTGGATTGCTTAATTTTTCTAACGTTGCCATTACTCTATTTGATGCTTTGTTTACTTTGTTTTGTAAAAGACCTGGTTTAGCTAAAGCCAATTCATCAAGATCGTGATTGGCAAAAGTTTTACGTAATCTATTAACGTCTTTCATTGCTTCTTGTTTATCAGCTTCAAGCTGATTTAACTGTGTCTGTTGATTCTTTTGTTGCTCTAAATAGTTCTTAATAGATTCGTTCTGTTTTTCTATTTCAGTCTCTAAAACTATTTGATTTCCTTTAAGTGTGGATATCTGGTCTTGCAGGTAATCAATGTAATACAGTGATCCTGCAACGCTTACTAACAGTAAGCCTCCTAATATTAAACTTAACTTAAATCCCATGTATACACTTCCAACGGTTTATCCTTGCCTTTTACCTTCAAAGGTTGTAATAATTCTAACTTATAATCAGTCTTTATGGCAGTGTTGTAACCAATTAACACATCCACTCCAGCTTCTTTAGTTCCTGATTCAAGTCTGGCTGCAATATTTACTGCATCTCCAATAGCCGTAAAGTCAAATCTAGAGTCACTTCCCATGTTACCTATTACTGCATATCCTGTATTTACACCAATTCCTATTGCTATTTTAGGCAGTCCTTTTTCTTCAAGTTCTTCATTTAAAATAACCATATTTAATTGAATGTCTCTTGCGCAGTCCAAAGCTTTATTTTCATGTAAATCTAAATCCAGTGGTGCATTAAATATAGCCATCATTGCATCGCCAATGTATTTATCCACCATTCCTTCGTGTTTTTGAACTGCTGTCTGTTGTGCGGTCAATGCTTTGTTCATTATGTAAGTCACATCTTGAGGATCAAGCTGTTCAGACATCGACGTAAAACCTCTTACGTCTGTAAATAAAAATGTTGCGTATCTTTTATCTCCTCCTAATTTTAATAACTCAGGATTGTCTTGTAATTTTTTAATTTGGCGAGGATCTAGATAATGTTCAAATTGTTTTTTGATCTGTTGACGCAATTTATACTGCTCTCGGTAGTTTAAATAGAACGCAACAGTCCCAGTTATGAATTCTGATACAAAAGTCCAAGAAACATCAATTAAAATGCCTTGATTGATCGTATAAGCTCCATAAACGCCTGTTACAGTCATTATGCCTATCGCTGTCACTATGCCATTAGTAACCCCAAAAACGTTAAGTGCTATCCACGTGAGAGACACAAAAATCAGAAAAATTAAAATTTCTACAGCAATTGCATAATCGGGAACATACGGACTATTTTCTATTAAAATCGACTCTGCCAGAGCTGCTTGTATCTTATGTGGCTCTAAATATCCAACTGGTGTAGCTAGTTGAGGCATAATTCCTTTGGCAGTAAATCCAATAAAAACAAATTTGTCTTTAACGTCCATTTCTTGCAAATCAGTTTGTGGGGTATTCACGAAACTTATCCACTTACGACCTAATGAATCTACAGGTACCGCTGGCAATCCTCTGACGCGTATTTCTTCTAAACCATTATCATTTGTTTTTATAACGTAAGTATCAGCACCTGCTAAAACTTTTAACACTTCAGTTCCAAATGCAGGAACCCATCCGTCAGGAGTCCTTAATAATAATGGCAATCTTCTGATAAGAGAATCTATTTCAGGTCTGGCTACAGCTATACCTTGGCTGGCGTTTTGTTTCAGTATGTCTATATTTTGTATAACACCTGATGCGTCAATACCCCCCTGGTCTTCTCCTAAAATAACAGTTCCAGTTGTAGGTGGATAAGATCCATTGTCATTTTCAAACATTGCTAGAACAGAAGGACCGTATGAAAGCGTTTTTGCAAACTCTTCATCTCCTCCGAATCGGTCTGCTTGGGGAAAGGCGATTGTCCAACCTGATCCTATTGCCCCTCTATTTATAATTTGCGTTTGTATTTCAGCGAGCCTTTGTCTAGGTAATGGATAACCGCCTTCTCTAGTTATATCATCTTCTGTAATGTTAAGTACAGTAAAATATCCTGAAGGTTTTTGTTCTGGAATTAACGCATCAAAAGTTTTTAATTTTAATATCTCTAAAGGTGTAATTTGATAAACAAGAGGAAGACCTAAAAAAACCAATAAAAAAAATGGTATTAAATACTTAGTCATATTGAGCAATAGTAACTGTCTTAGTGCAACTGCTCACACAATTATAAGTGGCCGTAAATGATTTATCGTTAGCTCCTGACTGGGTTACTCCTACGTTGTAATTGTCTGTATAGAAATTAAGTCTGGCCGTATGATCTCCTGAACCTGATTGCGTAATACTGGCTACGCCATCATCAGCGTCTGAATACCAAAAAATGTCAGCATCATGTGCCCCACTGCCAGATTGTGTGATAGTAGAAGAATTGTTGTCAGCGTAATTGTAATTGTAGATGTACGCATTGTGTGCCCCACTCCCTGATTGTGTGATTGTGGAGTCTGCGTCATCTCCAAAAGAATACATTTTAGCGTATTTACCGTCTCCTGTTTGACTTATTGTGTAGGCATTGTCGTCTCCAGCCATCAATACTATGCCAGTATTGGAGTTGCCATTCTGCGTTATGATTCCTGTATTATCATCCTTATCCAAATCTAGATACCCGTAATTATTATCCCCAGTTTGTGTAATAGTAAACACGTTATCTTCGTGATTAGACCATTGTGAATAGGCTTTAGCCGTGTTTCCGTGGCCTGTGCTGGTTAAATTAATCACCGCCCTGGTGCAAGTATGAGTGCTGTAAACTCCGCCACTTAGACCGCAATAGACTGTAGCGTTGTTGGTGTAGCCTACTTGTTTAATGTTAATAACAGATGAAGAACCTTTGTGTTCTACAGTAATAGCATTGTTGCCAGCAACCAAAGGCAGACTAATCAGACTGATTAATAATAATCGTACCATCTCCTCCTCCGTTTACTGTTATGTCTATTAGCTTACCACCTGACAGTATTGTTATGTTGTAAGCACTTATTTTAGGTATCTGTAAGTCTATTGTGTTTTCTACGCTTCTGTAAAACGTAAGCATTTCTCCGTCTACAAAAGAATACGTCTGCGCTTTAGCATCAAATCCTGCTGTTATACCTTCTATGGTTACGTCACCTATTTTAGATACTTCATCTTCTCCTTCTATAAAAGCCAGTAAATCCAATAGAAAATCTACAGACAACAAGTCAATGGACAGTCTGTCTATCTCTAGCTCATCTTCTTCCTCTAAATCTTCGTCAAAGTTTTCTTCAAGAAAGTCTACGTCTAATACGTTGGTACTCTTGGTGCTTTGTTCTTCCACTGCTTTCTCTACTTCATTTGGTGGATTTACTATAAGAAGGTTATTAATGAACCCTAACGTCATATTTACTAGAGTTACTGGTTTAGTAGGGGGAGCCTCTGATACCGATACCATAGTCGCTTGGAAAGGTTTATTAAGGACTTCTGTACCTGCTGCGGTCTGTACCGTTATCTCCCCTGAACTTGTTCCGTCTTCGTTGGGCAATAGAATGATAAGGCTGCGACCTATTTCGTCAACCGTTGTAGTAAAATCTGTTCCGCGTATAGCAATGTTGGCTGAAGGAGTTCTAATAGAAATGTTTTCTTTGTTAATTTTACCCAGTTTGCCTGTTATAAACCTAGCCGTACCACTGGCCATTCTTAAAGACAGTTTTGATTTAGAGGGGTCGGGGTCGTAGATGTACTCATCCACTATAATCTTAGAATGTTCAGTTAGTTTAAGAACTGAATCATCTAGGAAAGTAAGAGCCATACGACCATTACCTGTTCGCACATCGTCATTACTAAGGATGCCCAAAGCTAATTCAGCCAGTAGCTTGTCCCCCTCTGACTGTCTTAAAATTTCTCCGTTGCCTCGCAACTCGGAGATCTCTCCTATTTCTGCATAGAGAGAACTAGATAGTAAGGCTACTAACAGCCACTTGTGCATTGGTCTAAGTTAATAGTACCGCTTGTAGAAACAGCCGTAAGGACAATAGTATCAGTTACTCCTGATGCTGCTGTCGTTTGGTCTATATCAATGTTGTTAGAATCCCCTGTCAAAGTAAACGTAATACTCTTATCGTCTGTTCCAATCTGAGTTACATCAATGTCATTACTGTTGCCATCAATGTTCCAGTTGTTTATACAACCAATAGTTTCACACCTTATGTTGGTGTCATTAGTATTACCTGTAATAACAAAGTCTTGATTACCACCTGAGGCTGCACTTGAACTACCTTGTAGCCAAGTAAGTACGTTGGTATTACCCGTAGCACTGTAGTCAAAATCAGATGAACCTACAGACCCACCGCCCCCTGCTGTTAATGTACTGGTATTAGAATCACCGATTTGGTACATAGTCCACGAAGAACTACTACCTTGAGCAATCGTAGCTGCTAAGGTGTTAGTAGCACCTTGTTGTTTAAAGTCTCCCGTTATAGATGCCCCTGCCATAGTGACTGGTGCAGCTGAAGTACCTACTTTGTTTGTTGATCCAATTTGGTCAATGGTTAGTGTGAAAGCACCGCCCCCTGATTGTGTTAGATAAATATCATTGTTGCCCGCGTATGTAACTGACATAAAACAGAGTAACAATATTTTAATTAGATTTTTCATTTTTCCTCCTCGCTTAATAGCGGATAATCAAAATCCCATAATTGTTTCTCAAGACCTTCTTGTATTAACGAGTAAACTGCCGTCTCGATAGCTGCTCTCGTTGCATAGCCTGTAGCTTCTGTTTTTGTGTAACCTGTCTCTATTTCCACTAACTCCGTACCCAGTTCCGTGAACCTGAAAACATCTCTATTTACACCTGCACTCAGTATAGTTTTACTAACTGTTGTGTTTAGCATAACTTCACCTGTTTGAACCAATACGGCCCTTATAGATACAGTTATGTCGTCTATTCGATATTGGTTTGTGTTCCCAATACCCAAATACCTTGCTCCGTTTCCACCAGTCATAATGTCTGACTCGTAAGAAACAATACCACCTTCTAAGATTATACCCGCAAACAGTATGGGTTTTAAAGTATTGCCTTTTTCTCCGTTGTACGTTTGTCGTGTGCTTTTAATTAATTGACGTTCTTTTGTTAAATGATCCAACCCACTTCGTTCTACTACAACAAACCATTTTCCATTTCCTGCGTTACTGAGAGCTTCAATTAAATAATTTTCTGCTCCTTGGCTAACAGCGGTTGAGAACAACGCCATTTTATTAGAAGGCTTTCTTTGCCCCGTAAGGTCTTTAAATTCGTAAACTGCTATAACAGCTTTTTGTTTAGGTGCAGGTAGATCTAATAATTTTTGCAGAGTGGTTCTTTCAACTCTGGCTTCTTCTGGGCAAGTAATACCTACAAGACGACAATCTTCTGATCTGGGTGGTGCAAAAGAGGCGCAACCCACCATTACTCCCAGGAGTATTAAACTCCACAGTCTGCGGTGCATATTCCGAAGATTCCTATTGGAATTACTATTTCTGTGATAGTTCCATTTTCGTCTATAACCGTGAGTGTTATGTACTCACCGTCATTACTAAAAGTAATTTGATTGCCTTCCAACTCTATTGTTCCACCAGTACCGCCATCTTCTGAAAAAAGCATGTCGCTAATGTCTCTGGATAGGTTGCTGAATATTCTGCTTTGTAGATTGGATAAGAATTTGTTGAGCGTGCTGTTGTCTATGTCTCGTTGTATTTCGTCAAGTTCTGACTGTACCTTTTCTGCTAACTCATCACGTCTTTTAGTTTCTTGTTCGTCTATCGTAAGATAATGTGCAGAAGCACCAATACCACTAAAACTGGGGTTTTTAAATTCATGGACTATTGGAGAACTTTCAAGAGAACTGCTCATCATTACAACGAGACCAACAACTGTTATTGTTAGTATTAATGACAACGTAAAAAGTAAATCGTTGTGTTTATTGTCTTTTTTGCTTTTCATCTTGTTCTTTTAATTTCAAAACAGTATTAACTTTTTGTTGTAATCTTATCATATCTTGATCTAACAGCCTGAGTTGGTCGGTTAATCTTATAATGGTAGTTTTCATTTCAGCAACTGCTGGATCAATTTCTTTAGTAATGGTTTGCCAAACAAAGTAAACAAAATAGCCTAAACCAACAACCATAACCACTGGGAACCCAAAATCTTCTATTAAAGTTACTATATCCATTAGTCTCTTCTAGCATCTATCTTTCCGTCTTCTACAAAATTTTCTGCTCTAGCTATTCTGTCTAAATCAGGAGAAAGATTGAGAGCAGATGATACGCTGGTATCTATTCTAATAATGTCATTGTTCATCGTAGCCGCTCTTGTTATTAACATTTTAGATATGCCTTGTATGGTTTTTATTTCATCAACCAATCGGGTCATCATTTGCTTCATAACTAAAAATATAAAAAACGCCATTATCAAACCACTGGCAATGGGTAAACCTAATTTAGAAATTAGGTTAAAGACTTCCATATTTAGTCTTCGCCTTTAAACTTTTTGCTTTGTCCTGATGTTCCAGCGTAAATACCAAATACAGCAGCCATAGCGCCTACAACAATAGAAACTAAAGCGGATTGCTCAATATTTGGTTGAGTTAAAGTCATGAACCAGGTTACTACTTTGTAAAGTAATACAATGTAAACGCTGACGAATACTCTAGGGAAGATTCGCCAAGCGTCTACGGTTTTAGCTAGATGTATCCACTTTTGATATGGATTTATAGAGGCCGTAATGGGAGTGACATCTATATCTAATTCTAGCTTTTTTTTAATAACGGATTCTTGATTTTCCATTATAAAAACTTAGTTAAAACTATAGCACCAACTATAAAGGGATAGACTCCCCACAGTAAGTTTTCTAGTCTTTTAAACTTTTCAGATCCTTCATCCAGACGTTTTTCAATATGCTCATACCTAATGGCACATTCTCTTTCATGAGTTCTTATTTCAGTTAAAGGATCTTGAGCAACAGACATTATTTTTCTTTTTTAACTTCTATTGTTTCGTAGGCTTCATTAACATCAGGTGTAGACTTATCATCTGCCACATACTGACCTTTTTTGTTTTTTGATCTTACTTCTTTATCTTCAACGCCTCTAAAAGCTTGTGATATTCTTTTTAAAGTAGTCTTGTAACTTTCTGGTAGCCAAGCCATGCTATTTCTCCTTGGCCTTACCTATGTTCAAAGCCAGTACATCAACAAACTTATACAGTTTGCCAATCCAGGCATCGTCTTTAGGTG